>Ga0065711_1027895_pt1 | contig 45193 bp, 29 predicted proteins | sample Hoacrofraction12_FD_59098 | JGI IMG/M metagenome (GOLD analysis project Ga0065711, IMG submission 59098) | Hoatzin crop microbial communities from Cojedes, Venezuela - Epithelial fraction 12 v2 (version 2) | ecosystem: Host-associated > Birds > Digestive system > Esophagus > Crop | place... | reverse complement strand
CTCATGGTCAACCTGTCGTCCACCAGCACACCCAGGTCCCTCTCCGCAGAGCTGCTCTCCAGCAGGTCCGCCCCAAGCCTGTACTGGTGCATGGGGTTGTTCCTCCCCGGTGCAGGACCCTGCACTTGCCCTTGCTGAACTTCATCAGGCTCCTCTGTGCCCAGGTCTCCAGTCTTGCTTCCAGAAATAAAATCGGAGACAAAGGCAGGCAATCAACTTTTACAGTACTCGTACAGCTTCTGCTGAGAGCCTGTGCAGCTTTACCGGACAACCCAGCCCAGCCCATCAGCTTCACACTGAGCCCAGACACTCAAGAACAGGATTTGGGAACCAGGAAGGTCCTTGTAAGATGACGGCTTTCGCGATGTGATGTTTTTGCCTGGTGGACAACCACTAGAAAGGGAGGTGCTCACATAACCTCACCTTCTTCCTCCAGCACTTCACAGTGCGTAAGAATCCCTTTATTGCTGTTATTCAGTAGGACAGAGGCGGTTTTCTCCCAAATGCATTGTCACACCCGAGACATCTCACCTCTAAGACAAGCTGAAGGTCATCCATGTACCTTTCCTCCGTCTGAATGAGCTCGTGAATGTAGCCCTGCCTCTTCCTCTCCATCGGCTGCATAGTGTCAAGGCTTTGGAGGTCTGCACACCCTACAAGAAGCAAGCCAGTCGCTCAGATCCCACTCAGGCCATCAGAGCTGACAAATTAACAGAACTGCATCAGCATACACCAGCTGGCAGTGCAGACACACACACGTCGGTTGTCTTTAAAATCCCTGTCCACAGCAGCAACGGGTTTCAAGATGGAGTGATGCAGTAGGCGACCCCCTCCCCGCTTTTTGTCTTTTTTCAGTCTGTCATCTTTTTATTTCTTCAAACATCCCTTGTTCTGGTGCTGTGATGCCAAAAAAGAACTCCTGACTTATGCCACTCCATTTGTCTCATGATTTTTCTCATCTCTTCTCCCTTTCTGTCGTATTGCTTCAAAACTGTCATTTTCTCTCGCCTTACGCAATGTCTTTTGCGAGATGAAGTCATCTAGAACGTGTCTGACTTCTGACATCGCACCTTTAATCTCTACCCCATTTCTGAAGTACTCTGCCCTGGTGATTAATTAATGATACAGACCACCAGTGCAAATTTGTACATTTGCAATGCATAATATTATAGTTGTGTCACTTTACAGTTGCACAGCTTTTTTTCTCATTTAGAAGCAAGGTGAGCCTGAAATAGCTTGAATCATTTTTATGCCTGAAGTATGAATAATCAAAATCATGCACAGGACCACGCAGACATTCAATGACACAGACCCCAAGTTGTCTGTAACCACATGCAGACCCTACAGCTTCACGCTGCTTTTTCTCTACTGTATACGTGTTAGTAAGCGTGACAACGATGTCCGATATTTAGTAACTGAATCAAAACCGGGAAAAACCAAGTGGTAAATCTGTTTAGATGGGTAAAGGAGAGCACAGAAAGTCAAACTCTGTCCCTCTGTCAGCTGCCACTTGCTAGCAGAGTACTGCAAAGTAGCAGGGAAATAAAAAAGCCGATTACAGAGCATCTGAGAACACACATCTATCACTTGATGTGGCGGCATCAGGTTGCAATACAACGTGAACTGTGGATTTTTCAGGACAGCAGAAAGGGCATTGCAGAGACTCACTTAGATCTGGTGTTTCTAGAGGAACGACACCTTCTGAAAGCTGGCAGGGTGGTGACAGGCAGCGTGACCTACAGCACAAAGGGCTGTGTCTCCCTTGTCACCCTCACACCTCTAGGACACTAGAAAGTGACTTTATTCAGTGCCCATGTACAGATCTGTTTATGTGAAGGTCGCTCTAAATAATGAAATGAAAATGAGTCAGTAATAAATCTGTGGGGAAAAAAAACCCAAGAAACACTGAACATTTGGCTAAGCTTGATGTGCCAGTGGGCTAATGGGAACCTCATAGGCTTGTGCGGTTCCTGCCGGACAGGCATCAAACTGCTCTGCAGGAGCAGCACCCTTCAGCAGCAAACACTCGTCAAATGAAGTCTGATGATACCACTCAAAGTATTTTCACAGGGAAACCCTCCGAACAACACAAATAAGTAAACCAGTGAAGGCAATAGCTTATTTAAAATCAGGACTTTTCAGTTCTGTTTTGTACCCCTAAGGAAGCTTAAGCTTTCTGCCAGGGTTTGAAAAAATGCCCCTTTTTATGAAGAGATCAGGGACTGCAGCTTTTTGATCATGCAGAATGCTGCTTCTGGCCTTAGTTATTCCCAAAGCTACAGTCAGGCCAAAGTTAGATGAGAAAAAGGAGTAAAGTTACAGATGAAGGCGATTCCTATGAAGTTTGGTATCTCAGTCCATCCAGATGGACTGTGGCCAATGTGTGCTACCTCTGGATTCCAGTGTCATTCTTTAGCCTGCACAGGACCGAGTTTAAGCCCGCCTGCTTCCTAAGATTTTGATAATTTGAGGATAATCGAGGGCTTGCACAGTAACCGGATTTCATTTGTCCAGATGTGGAAGTCTCAGCCCTGACCACGTGGTTCTTTTCTACCACAAGGTGCACCCCTGCAGCAGAAGCAGGGACAGACTGGTGCTCCCGCTGCTGCTTGCTGCTCTCACAGCTGCGACAACGTCCACGCGCTCCCATTTGTGCCTGTCTCACACCGCCTGCTTAAAGGTGAAGCAAACGCTGGAAGGAAAAGAGGCCTTCTTCTATGCACCTACAATAGATTTGGTTTATAAGCTCATTATCAGATACAAAAATGCAGTTAAATTAACTGGCTCCTGCACTAACCTTGTTAGGACTGCCAGCTTTTAGGATGAATGGGGGAGTGCTATTTTATATTTAAATAAGGACTAGTGAAAACACCCCAGATTTTGATGGGTCTGATGATAGTGGCACAGAAGCTCAGTACACAGTCCGCACACCTGATTTGAGAGGGTGAGCCCAGGCGCTTGGATCTGAAGGGAAGAAAGGCGAACGAGACAGAGAACAGGACAACCGACCTAGCCCATTTGCCAGCGTTTTTCCAAAGCGGCCACAGCAGCCCATGGGCTCACTGGTACGGAAAGCGTGGACCTGCTGCTCTGCCTGCCCTCCTCCCACATTCCTGTTCCCTCCTTCCCTCCCATCAGTTCTGGCACTCGTCTGACTCCCAGCTTCACTCCCTGGCAGCAAACGAATCCCGAGGGGGGGGAAAAAGAAAACAGTACTTTTCTGCTAGTTTAGCAGCCAGGAATGTGTGTGGAAGCAGTAAAACTGCCTTTTTTTGGCAGCAGCATGCTGTTGGTTTGGCTTCTGTCTGGCGAAGCGTCATCCCAAGCTCCCCACGCAGCTAAGCGAGAGCAGCGAGCTTTTCGGGAGTGCCTGCAGAGGGGAATCCGAGCTGCCCACGCCGGGGACTCGCTTCCCTCTGCGGACGAGGTACGAGGTTTGCCTCGCCTTCGGAGGGACAGCGCGGGACATGGCCCGCCCGGCTCCCTCCCGAGAGCAGCACCGCAAGCGGTGGCTGCCCGGTACCGCTGAACTCGGGGCAGCGCAGGAGAGCGATGCCTGCGGCAGCGGTGGTACCTTCGGTGACAAATCCCGCTCTCCAAGGCGAGGAAGCGGCTGTCTCGCAGGGGCAGGGTAAAACAAGCTGCAGGGTTTATAAACAGGCAATCCCAGTCTCTGAAGTTATGGTTAAAATTATACTTCCTTCTCCAAATATACCCAAAAGAGAAATACTTTCTTCCTACTAACATAACTAACTCTGCACGAAAAACTACCAAGTTTCACAGTTAGATGATGTTCTACTCTGCAGGAGATCCAAATGCCTGAAAAACATGGGCAGCTGGGGGAGAAAACCTTTTCAATTACTGACATATTCTGGATTTGAGTACGTTCAAGGGGAAGAGTGACACTTTCTGAAGAAAAGAAATCCTCCAATGAAAGAGAGATTAGAGACCTAGCATCATTTTAAAAAATTTCAATTTTTTTCTTTGTTAAAAAAGGTGGAGTGCATTAAAATTCTTCACTCAAAAGCCAGTTCCAGAGACCTGATGTAAAAAGCAGATGGATAAAAGGCTTTCAAATTCACCCAGATCTGCCTGGGCACCGAGGGCTTCGTCCCCTTCCCCAACAAACTCCACAAGCAATGACAGAACACGTGAAAACGACAGCTCGGGAAGGACACCTTCAGCCTCCAACATGAGCTCAGGTCCTGCAGGATCTGTCTACAGCAGAGGCGTCACTGCGTCGGGTCACCAGCGGAGACTGTTTCGGCGTAGAGCTGCCCCATATGAACCGCATTTGTAAGGAAATAGCTTGAGTTTGTTTAGGGTTGTGGGTGGGGTTTTTTGGGTGGTGAGTTTTTTGGTTGGGGAGGGTGTTTAGTATTTTGGGTTTGTTTTTTTTTTTAGCTCAAGCCAGTTGATATGGCTGGAAAAGGCAGATAAGGGTTGGGTTTTTTTGCCTGCATTAGCCTGCCTCTATTTTCCCAGGCTACCACAAGAAGATGACATCTCACCTTAAGTACCACGGGCGGGCGTTAAAACAGCCCCTTTGGTACAGCCCAATGGTGTCACCACACATCGCCCACAGCCATTTTCCAGCCTCTGCCGGCACGCGTCAGGCTAACGCGCTTGCCGTGCACTCCCGGCACTGCCTGCAGCCGCCGGTAGCCTCTGCGCCTACTGAAACCCGTGAAAGGAACTAATCCAAGACATTTACCACCGTAGAAAGGTTGGTTTCCATCAAGCCCTGGGAAACATAGTAAGAACTTTTACCCAATCTCCCCTCATCAGTAAATGCAGCATACTCTCCGTGCTACACCAGAAGAAATTTATGATTCAATTTTCAAGAGGAAAAAGGCAAAAGTAAGTCGCCCCGTCACAGAGCCAGGTAACATAATGCCCGTAGCAAGCTATTCAGATGGGAAAAAATCCTCCCCAGATGGACAAGAAAAACCACAACAGACAAACTAGATCCTTTTATGCGTCCCTTTAATAAAACACATTTGCATAGTTATCTTACAACTTTGTTCAAAAACAAAGATGAGCAATTGCCTCATGCTAAGCACAGCCTGCGTTTGCATGTCTCAACAATCATCCCCAAACATGAATACTCTAGCTCGAGAAGAACAACAAACGAGATTTTTAAGGCAGCGCACACCATGACGTAGCAGTTTTATTGGTTCATGACATCGAAGCAGCAGGACCCCGCAGCAGCTCCCGACACTGCTACAGGCCAAGGTTTGTCGGCATTCCGACGAGCAGACTTATGTACAGGTGTTCTCAACCCCGCTCCAGAAAATCACACAGGGGTACGATCTGACAAAGCATCGCGATGGCGCAAACATCCAGTGATGGCAGGAGACATTGCGGTTATTAGTGTGTAACATTTCTGTCGGAGCTTCCTGCCTTCTGCGCTCCTAACTGTAACATTTCCGACACCGCCGTTACGACAGCGCGGCGCTGGCCGCCCCAGCCCCTCACGCCCGCTGCCTGCTCGCACACGCCAGCCCCGCAGCCGGGCACAAGACTTCCCTGCACGGATCCGACTGCTGGATGGGGAACTCGACTCTGCAAACTACGCTTTTGTAAAACTACGCTTTCGTAGGTCGTTAGTCCATTGTGCAAACCAGACAGTCACAAATTCAGAAGCGTTTCAGTACCTGTTCCTGTGCACTTACAGCATCGTTTACACTCTCAGCCCCGGCCACACCATGGCCCCTGTTCTCTGCTGGCCCACAGGAAACAACATGAAGCAAGTGCTGCGCTGCAGGCGACACCGTATTTTACGTTCCTGGTTGGCTTCAGCTCTAACTGATAACCTGTGCGGCTCTGAGCAACAGGCAAACTCTCAGCTCTTCACTGGGGACCATCAGCTCAACAAGTAATTTGATTTTCCACCTTGTCCTTGGTTCCAAAGCCAACATTTTTCACCCAAATAAGGGATGAAGCTTCAATGCTAATTCTACTTGGCTGGCTGGGATGGCAGCTGAACCCAACTCTATGCACCTTTACCAACAAGGGATTGCATGCAACCGGAGAAAAAGTAACATTTTCTAAAGAAAAAGTCTGATTTAACCCCGGCTTCTATTAGCTACACCTCTTCAGTGATACAGAACATTATTTTAAAGTAATCTTGCCTTAAACACATCCTCAGCACAGTCTTTCCTATGGATGATCTGAAGTATGTGTACGATTCTTTCCGCACCGTGTGCGGCGGAGAGCAGGGCTCTCAGGTGATTGTGCTGGAGCTGTGTTAGGCAGACTTTTGCAGTAGAGAGAAATACTGAAGGCAGGGACTACATCTCTTTCAATCAGCATTATTAAGGTGTGTTATTATCATTCTTACAGCTAGAAAATTTAGAGTGTACTCAGGTAATACTGAAACCCGGAAAGGTAACCGTGAAAGCCCCGAATGCTTCATTTCAATACTCCTCAGCTCAAACTGAGGGGCAGCTGTTTCAATAATCATCAGTGCTCATATCTACATAGCCACCCATGTATTTCACACTACTTACGCGAAACTTTACCTAGTGCTACCCTAATCTCCAATTGTATCAGCTAAAAAATGGGTAGAATGCCAGCTGGCTTTGGAAAGCACCACGTAACTGTTTCCTAGAACATCCCAGGCAGGATGGGAAGCTGTTTTCCACTTTTTTGAAGACAATTAGTAGCAATTCGGCACTCAAGGAAAACTGTCACTGAACATTGGGAACTCTGTTTGGCTCAAATCCCACAGGTTAACAGTGCCTTTTAGAAAGGGGATAATTTATAAGATCACCTAATTATTCGACTGCAGTAAGTGACTGCTTGATGCCACTGGTGTAGCACAGCACACCTCAGCCTGGATTAAACAGGCTTTCAAAGTCAGAAATTCAGAGAAGGCAATTCAGGGTGATTAGCATATTTTAGTAGAAATACTTAAAATGTAGTTTCATAAGGAAATCAAGTCAGCTAGAATACTCGAGGAATAATCTAGCACATCATTTGCCTACAATAACACGATTTCATTCTATAACAAAATATTGGTTTAGACAAAATACATCCAGAATAAAAATCCATTTGTGGTTTTATGTAGGCACGCTGCTGTAGTCCATATTGCACAGAAGACATCTCTCTGAACTAAAGGACACATATACATTATTTGATCAAGTACATTAAATACATAACATCTCACTCTGTCTATAGAAATTTTGGAGAAAGACTTTTAAATCTCTGCAACTGGACCAACCTTTTCCTGATAGTACCTTCACAACATTCATATATATATATATGTATATAGTAAACAAACAGTGTTTTGTAAACATTTCTGATTGCATAAGTGACTTTTGCTGTTTCGTAACCAAGTTCAGGAAACCAACTAAATTAAATGCTGTCTCTACTAGGTCTCTCCTGTTGTTACCAGAGCACAGAACTACTTAAATCAAACAAGCAGTCTGCTACTAAGCTAATCCTTTTATTTAAAGGAGTATCAGGGTTATAGTCCTGATGTCCTGCTCCCTCCCTCCCCCCAGGCTGACAAAACGTGGGCGCCGTCACTGCACCGCACTGCTGACGAGCCAGAACTGTACCTTCACGGACCACTTTTGAGCTGAGGAGCATCGTTCCTTTTTTAAACCCAAGCGCGCTGCCTTCAGCTCCCGGTGTCTGTTAGTGTTTTCTGGCAACGTCTCCTTATCGAGGTTACCTGTGTATTAGGCTGCTCATTTATTTAACAGAAAGCAGAGCAGCATCTTTCAGACAGTACTTTCCTCAAGTCACTGCAGACTGCAGCCAGGTAAAAACACTATTCAGTACCACTAGCTCTTTAATGAAGAAAAGGGGCAGGGAAAGACTCTAGCAGCACAGAGGCTGTGTAAGTACTTACTGCAGTAACTAGTATATGATTGCTGTTTGATAAAACTGAAAGCAAATATGAATTATCGGAAAAAAATATTTAAAGGAAGGAGGTTGTTTAGGGATAGGACATACTGAGCCAAAACAACCTGAATTCCTGCTATAGTACTGCTGTGAAGGAAGAAAAAAATTACAATATCCTCCACTCTGCGGTTAAAAGTTCTTTCCCCAGTTAAAAAGGGTATTAAAAGGCTGGATGGACTGCGCCTGATCTAAATCTTAGATCTCACGGTGTGTTTGCAATCACAGTGACTATCAGCAGCAGAGACAGGTAGGGTTTGTTTTCTGGATGAGCATTGTAGGCCGCCCATTTTAAAAGCTCAATATATGAGATTAAATCAAGTCCATTAGAACAGTAACCAGCGAACGTTTTCATTCTGCAAAGTATGTACATCACAACATTAAAAGAACACGACTGCCCATTCAAAACAGCTCAGATAAACTGTGCAAATAGTGGGTCTTTGTGTGTCTGCAATCCCACCATGCAAACGATAACTTGATATGCATGCCAATGATCTACGATTATCAATACCAAAGAAAAATACTAAAGGAAACAAGAATGAACAGCAGTGAAAGCCACACAAAGACCCACTATCCTTTCCGCTTTTACAAATCAACTGTAACTATAGATTGTAAGAAAACCCACAAAAACCTAATTTCTTGACTGGATCTATCGTTCAAACGAAGCAAAAGGATTGTGTCAGAGATATGTGAGCAGGGCTGGTCACCCTGCCTCCACGCTACAGTCAAACTTGGATAGTGGGTCTCTGAGGTGCTTTCACACTGGAAGACAACATTGGGTCCTAAAAAAAACAAAAAAAAAAATGAAGGATAAAATGAACATAAATTTGAAGAGTGAAACATATGAGTTCTACGGACAAAGACAGAACAACACCAAAAAGGTCAGAAAGGAACAACTAACATTCAACTTCCTGAAAACAGACATCATGAGCTGCTACTCTTGCAATTTCATATTCATAAACTCACACACAGTCTTAAGCACTTGTGACCAGCCACCACCGACTCTGAAAAACACTTGCAGCTGATTCACTTGGAGAAAGAAGTTTCTTCCTAAGGAACACTTCTGCTATGCAGACTCCACAACACAAGGTCAAGCTCTAAAGTTTTTTTTAAGGCAATGGCAAAATTCCCCGAGATGTCAATAAAGCCAGGATTTCTCCCGGGAAATTTGTAACGAGACATTAGAAAATCTTGTCAAGAAAAGCCTCACTGGAAGTTATTAACATTAGCACACAAAAATTAACCTGTTCAACTCTGTTCGAAGCCTGAAAGGAAATGAAACCTCGTCTCCAGTAATACATACGTGTCCCTGTAATAGGAAGTACCACATCACCCAACATTCCCCTCAGAAACCACGGTCTCCAGGGTGTAGCAGAGGCACAGCAAAGCCAGGTTAAAGGCAGATGTACAAGGTGGGCTGCAGCTGCACACAGCCTGCGGGCAAGCCAGGGCCTGTTCCAGACCCAAGGGTTTCAGCCTTGGAAGCTCTATTGAGCCTGACTGATGTTCACCAAATAGTTTTAGAAACACAAAATGACTACGTCACTGTGCACTAAGGGATTGATTCTGTATTTGATCCTTGGTAAAAGGGGTAAAATTCCGCAGCTGCTGAGTAGAATCTTAGAATAAAATACTAATCTTCATGTGTTAAAAAATGAATGTGGACCTGCGACATGCAACACCTCAAAGCCACCGATACCACGAATTCTTACTCCGTAATCCTAAAGAGAAGCTACTTGGCAATAACTAGAGAACTTAAAAATGTGTTGTCCATATACAGACACAGAAATGCACCCGCCACGAGCATGTTCAGCAGTTGGTTTTTTCACTGTGAACACCCTTGAAAATTGGTCAGCTTCATTCATTCGACAGTGGTGGACATGAATTACTAATGATCTTTTGTGCACGGAGATAAACTTCTGGAAATACAGATCCCTGTTGTGAAAAGGATGGGGCTTGCCTCATTAACGTGTCACATCTACAAGTAAGGTTTGGGGAGGAAAAAAATTAGGTGTATCTAGTTTTATTTTTACAAACATCAAATCTGTACCTAAGGAAATTCACACCATTGTCATATGCGTGTCAAGAACAGTCTGCGAAGAGAGGATCAGTTCCCAGCCTAACCAACTTTTGCCACTGCAGAAGGCAGAGCAGGCAGGTTTAAATGGGGGAAGAAGGTGCTGATCAGGCCATGGGGACTACCTGCAGCTCTCGTCTAAGTACACAAAGGAGTAACATGGATGCCTGGTACAACTAGCACAACATTCAGCTCTATGAAAGACCAGTGTCACAAAGGAAGATGAAATACCTCAGATGAACTAGAAGCCTCTGCACACTGAGCATAGCTATGTCCACCTGCCTGAGTTGTCCAGCTCTCAGAAAGAATGCCTCCAAGAGACGAACAGATCTCTAAGAGACATCCAGCAACCAAGTATGCAGATACAGCTATAGTATCTGGTCTTGCCTCCATCTGAGGTACGTGAAGGGAGAAAATCTCAACTACAGAAAATATAAGCACAAGGCTCTTACCCCATCGATAAGAAAACAAAATGAAAAAAAGCTCTCTTGCTGAAAAAGCCAACAAATAAGGAGAGAACAAGTTTCTACGATCAACTGTTTAAGGCAGACGGAGACTGGCTGAAATGACAAAACCATCTCCAGACCAGGCCATCGGGAAGAACTGTGAAGCGGTAAGTGCAGCCCTTGGGAAGATCGAGAAGAAAACCTGGTAGACGTGGCTTAGATGGGTACTGGCGACACACAAAAGATCTGACCCTAAATAGTTGAGCAAGCACTCAACAAAGAACAGAAGATTATGCATATTCCCTTTTAAATCTATAGCTATTTATATTTTGAAACCTCCTGTGTATCTTATTTATTCTTTATGGTGACTTCTGTGCAAACAAGGCTATTAAAATGTCATTAAAATGTGTTACTCATGTCTAGCCATCACCAAGGTCATTGAGAGCATGACTCCCAAGTATTTTGTGTTCTGCAATCACCTGGACTCAGTTGTATTTATGAGACTGTTGACAGACCTATGACACCCTTCACTGTTTTTTTTCCTTGCAGAGACCCTGTGCCACGACGTGCAGCTGCACCAACAGGAAAAGCGATCTTGCCGACACAGCCTACTCTGTTCAGAGCGCGACGTCAGCAGCCTACGAGAAGAAACAACTCGCTGACCTAAGTTCATTCTTTGCTAGGGAAGTTTGCCATTACAGCTGTAACCAGTTAGTCCCAGGAAAGACTCTGGGTACAAAGGTGGTCCATATAACAGCGTTTACATCTGAGGGAAAACCAGAATTTTCTTAAGTCGCAAACTTATTTGAGTAAACCATATCTGCCTGCTCCCTTTCAAATACCATTGCATTTGACCATCTAGAAAACACAGTTGGAGAAATTGCTATTCTTCAACAGAAACATTACAATACTCAGATTTACAATTCTTTAAAATACAATGTATTTTTTAAAATTATATTCTGTCATATCTCCAAGCTGGCTCCTAGAGGGCCACATCAACATTTCTGTGGGACAATCCCTTAGTGATTTCTCACCAGTACTAGTGATAGTTTCCGCACTATATTGAGGTAAGAGCAAAAAATATTTTAAGGAAATGTAAACAAGTTTGAAAGTTCCATCAGTACATATTTAAATACTTCTCTGGTTACTGAAGAATGGTACAGCACTAGCTTACTGCTAGCTCAGACTTCACACTGTATGAAAGCAGCCCAGCTGAAATCTGTGTAACGGTATTTGCACGATGCTGTGCTTGAGCTAACAAGCCATGCTGGTTTTGAGCAGGCTCTGGACTTTAAGCAGGATTTTTCCTGAAGTTTCCAAATGCGTATGTTTTAATATCACAAAAGACTGGCAAATCCCAGCACAAAACTGAGGTACAAGCTACCTTATTTGAAATACTCAAATAATTAAAAAAAAAAAAAGAAAAATTCAGTGTATTTCATCAACAGGCAGATTTTCTTAATTAAGCACTAGTAGATCTGCTTTACAGACAACAGACTACTTCTTAGAGAAAATCTTAACAACTAAGTACAGACGACCTGGTGCACATCTGCTCTTTGCTGACTGCCACTGACTGACCTTTGTCAATGTACTTTCAAAGGAAAACCCTGTTCACACAGCCACAGTTTGATGTGAATGGAAATATTTTTACTCCACAACATTAAAATCTGAGAAAAAGACAGCCTAATGACATATCAGCAAGTAAAGTAAAAAACTTAAACATCACATCAAATGCTTCCAATTACAACTAGTCTTAGCACTGCTTTTGTTGAAAATTAGTGCTGTATGTAAACATCTTGCACTTACCACACTCAGCGATGTAACATCAAACGGAAACACACCTGGTGTGATAAACTAATACTGCTATCATTTTTGAAAATTCTGGAAGTTTTAATATCCAGCCAGAATCTTAATTTTATAGCCCATCTGGATATAGTCTATGCTACTTGTTCAAAATGGAGATTTTTGTCTCTAAACAACAAAAAATCTTTCAAAGGATCATTTTAATAATTTAGAGATGCCTAATCCAAAGAATGGGAAGTTGCAGAAGTTTTTGACATCACAGCCACAACAGTCAGAGGGAGTTTGTGAAATCTTCTGTAAGAACACAACTATGCTGATCAAATCTTAAGTGCAAACTGGTCCTCCACACTAGCTATAGGCTACCTCAGCTGGACTCTTGGATGCATGTTTTTTATCCTGAGAAAACTACAAATGACGCCTAGGGAAAAAACAGTAAGTGAAGGGACAAGGCTTGTTATGTCGAAGGAGCAACTTTTACATTCAGACATGTTCCCAAGCCCACCGATGTCATGGGTTGATACAAAAGTTGGTTTAATCACAGTGCCCCAGGATGAAAAGCTGAGGAAGTACAAATGGTGGTAATTTTCTCTGGAGAGTGGTACCAAAAAAACAGGGTGTGCTTGTGGGGGGAGACACTAGAAACCTTTACTGTGTTTACGTGCAAAAAAAGACAGAGAAAATGTTCATTGTCAGATTGGTGTATATTCTAGCATTCAGTTCTCAGTCTGCTGCTGATAATTTTCACCTTAACGGGTGTTTTGATACAGATTCTGTTCCTCAGAATTGGATGAGAGCAAGCTGGATCGCTGGGAGCCAGGACATGTGTCTTTACTGTAGGACAGATCACTTGCTAATGTTAGAATCTTTCCCCTACACTCTCCACAGTTATTTTTACTTAACTAACAAATAGTTTAAATGTAAGTCAAAGGTGACTACAGCAGACATTTTTTCATATTTTATAGAACTCGAGCAAGTTCTCCAATTGAGCGGACCACGCCTGCACTGACCCTCAGCCAGTGGCAGTTATCAAACATCAGCACCTTCAGTGGAAAGGGAACACTGACCAAATCTAGCCTTGTAGCTCACCCTAGCACTCTTACTATTACACACTGGCTGGTTGGTAATGTGCTGGTTGTTTGTAGGTTAAATAGAAAAGTATTTAAAGTACTTAGCACTATAAAGTATTTAAAGAAAGGTATTTAAAGTACCAATAGATACAACTGATGCCTGGAACTCCTAATTCTGAACATAAAGCAGAAGAATAGCAATGCACCTTCGAAATAAAGGAACAAAATTATTAAAAAAACAAAAAGTTGCTTACACTGCTGACTTGGATCAGAATCCGTGGTCATCTTCACATAGTTTGAGGGGAAGAGACCTGTCACACCACTGATTTCTCCTTGCCACCAGTCAGCGTCATCTTTGCTCAGTACGTTAATCAGCTGCCCTTTGGAGAAACTGAGCTCATCCTCATTGTTTGCCATGTAATCATACATGGCTATCACTTGACACACTATGAAGAAAAAACAAGTGTAGCAGAACACCGTTACACAACTATTAAAGTTGTTTTTGAATGTTTTACATAACCACAGGAAAGACACGAGAATTTCACATACACTGTCACATAAGAAAAATGCTACATGATCTTACCTGGGTGTTGAACTTCTCTTTTACTTTTGTTTTTAATTGGGCCAGGCAGTAATCTTTATTTCCACATGATTTATCTATGCACTTCTATAGTGAATTGATTAAGTTAGTATAGCCTCTATTGACCTTCTAAACATTTCAAAAGATATTCAAGTATGCTTCTCTCTCTTACTGGCTCGGGAAAGAGAGTGAGTTTGATTCTCTAATAGCTGATACTTGTGAGAAAAACATGGCAAAGGCAGACGAAACGTGCATTAGCTAACTGTGAGCAGCTAGTTTCATCAAAGGGAAGTTCTGTCCAGTAATACCCAGGAAGCTGTTCTATAGGCAAATCATAGTTGTGGAGAACAGCACAATTTAAGCACGCAGAACGAAAAAAGCTCCTTTTCTATGCAGTAATCTCATTTGTACCTGGCCACTCAAACGGAAAAACCTAGTGGAAATTCACTGCTGTCCCCCTCCTTACAAGGAGCAATGCAAGTAATTCCAAGGTGTTTGTCAATGATAGGCAGTTTTCTGTACTATTTTTGCTAGCATTTGGAGTTTCCAAATGAGAAGAGTGTGGCTCTTCAGTGCATTCAGCAAAATTAAAAAGCTCTTGCCGTAGAAGATGGACTGCTGATCCTCACAGATTTACGAATATAAATGTCTTTGTATGACTGAGACTTTCTGTCATCAGGTACGTAGAGCATGGTATATGCTAGGGAGGGACCCTACAAAGAACTGTTTATATGAAGAAGTGCGATTTGACCTTTCTTGGACAGAGATAAGAGCTGAGTGGACAAGTCTGTCACAAGACGCAGATTCTGACTAGGACTTTACCTGCCACAGTGACACCACAATCAGATACGCCATTAAACGTAATATTACGCTAGTGATGTAATTCAGAGTAGTGTCTGAACAATTGAAACGGTTACATAAAACACTCTAAATGACATATAAAGCCATTTTTTTTTCACCTGAGGGAGCAGCAGATGTGGTTCTTTCACTGCTCGGACCCAGTAATTTCACATGGCTGGCAGGGAACCATCCTTTCTGTCTCTTTTTCCCTCTTGCCTGTAAATGTTTAAAATGGTTATTACACAATTAAAGAACTAAATAGTCTATAGACTGGAGAACATGCAACAAATACATTACACAGTTTTGCTTATGAAAGACAAACAGTCAGGCTTCCAAACACCAACTAAATACTAAACAGGTCTCAAGAGGAAAAAATCTGTCTATAGGATAAAACAACCCAGTTCACATAAAGCTGCACCCTAATATGTTCTGGCAAATGTGTTAACCCAAAATTTTCAAGTGCAGCTAATTACTTCAGTGCACAATTTAATTGCAGGGATGGAAATTTGCTCTACAAACATTCCACTTACGCATTCTAGAAGGAGTCTCTCATGACATACCCAGAACAGAGGTACCAATTACCATAAGCTGCTTTTGAAAATCCTGACCTAAGTATTTGGTATCACTTCCTACCTAGTACAGCGTGTGAGAGTTTGAAACGAATTTCCTCACTTTTTAGTCTTTGTTTTTTCAGTCCCACAGGTAAAGACTATCTCTGCGCACACACTGAAGAAACAAATATACTTCAGAGTGCACAAAAAAGTCATGATGTAAAAGTGAGCATAGATTCTTGAAAGCAGCAACTGCAGAGCGAGCTCTATTACAACAAAAAAAGAAATTCAAACTAGCCAGAACCGATGATTACGTATCTTAGTTTCCCTTCCTACACGTTTTTTTTTTTTTAATTCTTTGAAGCTTCTTCCTGAACCAGCACTGGGCCTACTTTTCTTCCAAGCTATTCATTGCTTTCTGTATTTATTTATTCTCTTGCACACACTATGAATTGCTGTTAATTCACGGAAGCTCAGTGTAGCGATTTCTCAACGTGCTCACTGTGATCTCCTCTCTTGCATCAGCCAGGTTCTTCTGTTGCAGAAGGAAGGCGGGTGTTAACAAGGGCATTCACTCCAAAGTGAATACCTCAGGAAAGGCCAGTTAAGTCATATTAAGAGTCTACTGTGCTGTTCACTCCCAATATTGGAAATAGCATTCAGTATTGGAAGTAACATGTTTAAATTCAGGCTAGTGCTGCAGATTCAGCTAAAATTCAGCTATAAAAAAGGGCAACAAAGAGACATTATAAGATCAATGATTTAACATTTTGCATTGGTTGCAAAGATGGAGGCTATTATGGACAAGGTCCATGGGGCTCCTAAAGTCAAAAAATCAACTATGATTTCAGAAGAACATAATGTAACAGTACCCTCAAACCTTGGGACTGGAAATTCATCACTAGGTGGGGAAAGGAGAAAAGTGGGAACAGCAACCTTCACAATAAACTAGCTTCCAATTCCAAGAATTCTGTTCTTTCATTAGAATAATTTTACAGTTTATGTTTTACCAATTAAATCCTAACCAATTTATTAACTATCAGCATCCCTCTTCCTCCTCCCACACAAATGTTCACTGAGAGTTTTAAATTTTTTTCAGTGACAAAAACCCCAAAAATCCCAGAAATAAAGCAACCCAAGTATTAATTTCCCTCCCCTCAAATATGGTTTATACAAGACGAAAATAACTTTCTACCCAGCTTTCAGAACACTATACTTAGCTGTTTTTTCAAATCAAACCAAAGATCACCTCATTGCTGTTCATAAGGTCACAATTATTTTTCCTTCAATTAATTACCTGCAACTCTCCTTGCCACCATCCACTAGCATTTTTCTTCAGAATAAGTATTAGCTGTCCTGGAGCAAGACTAAGCTGTTCGGTTCCTGATGCAGCATACGCAGTAGTAACCTGAGCAATTTCTGAAAAGAGAGCATATTGATTGCAATTGTTATTTTTTCATTATGGTAAGAGGTAGACCCACAGAAATATCCCAGTACACATCTTGCAGCTAAGCACATGAGCCACCATGGAAACACTGCTATGAACCTAAATGCTCATAGTCACTTAAGAAACAGTCCCAAAAGTTAAAAAGTTATCGCACACTTACCAGGTTTCTTATTTATTGTTCCAGTTTTGCCAGCATTACTAGAAGCCTACAAAGACAGAACAATCATCTCTCAATGTGCAACAAAACCAGCAGAGTTTACATCAACTTTAAGCACGCGGACAGGAAAGCACGTTAATTTTGAGCCTGTATTTAACAATACCATCCTGTACGGAGAGAGACGGTGTGACACCGTGGCTAGAGCACTGATTTAGGACTGAAGCTACCTAGGCTTTTCTTTTCTGTCAAGCACATTAACCTCAGCTTAAAATCACTACCTAAGAGCTAGGTATCAATACCAGCAACACAATAAAATTGAGAGAAAGCATCATGCGTTAATTCTCAGAATAAGAACTCACTTCTTGATCCTTTGGTCTGACATAATTGGAGGGGAAGATTCCAGTTCTGCCATCAATGCTCCCGGTCCACCATTCCCCTTCCTTCTGGGTCACCAGGATCTCCTCACCTTCCGTGAAAGTCAAGTCACCAGGCTCAGAGCTTGAATACGAATAGAGCGCAACATACTCTGTGCAAACAGCACATACAAAGAAGGAGACAATAGTTTCAGACAGGAGGATTAAAGCATGTCAGATGCAAGTAAAGGTATCTTTGGTATCAGCGCTCATCAGTGTGATCATAACATGGGTCACGTCTTCACAAGTTTGCGAACCAACCTACCCACTTGCTTGATCGTAATCACATCTGGCTTGATTGTAACCACACACAGCATGAGCTTCCAACTCTGAATTACAAGTACACCACTGTGTACAAACAGCTGAATTTGGCACAGTAGGAGTCAGAACCAACTATGATCATCCTGCAGATCAGCAGAGCCCTGTAGACCACAGCTTGAAAACTCCTCTCTTGTATTAAGTATTCCACCCTGTCTCTGTTTCACAGCGAGCGTGGATGCTCCACACCTAACCCCGATTAAAACTACTCTTATATGACTAACACAGCAAAAATTAAAAATACAAGTGGAATTAAAATATAATTGGGGAAGCATGGAGATACACTAGATTAAAAGGCTTAGAAAGTGCTTCCCACAAATTTTTCTCCAGTAATATTTGTTTTCTCGACTCCCTACTGACTAAAAGAGAATGATCCACACTCAGGAGACCAAAAATCCCTTCTCATGCCTACAGTGTAGCATAATACAGTAGACAACAGCAGGAAGATATCTCAGCTTATGGGTATGAGACATATTTATGTTTTCAGAAACAAATTCATGCTCAAGAAAAAATCTTAAACCACCCCCACCCAAATCCCAGGACTATGCTCAGCCTGTACTAGTTGCAAACTCTACATTAAGTTCTTGTTTTGGAATTCTCATAAAAGTACTCAACATCTGCACTATATCTTTTGGACAAGCACTAAAAGGCTTCACATGTTTGAACTCTTCACATGTTTAAGTTCATTCATGTGCCATTAAGCAGAAACAGACTGTATCACTAAGTAGCACGTTTCTCGCTGTCTTACCCTCTCCTGCTGCGTAAGACTGTGTATTAGGCTTCTTGTTTATAGCTGCATAAATAGCTTCCTGTCTGCAGAAAGAAAAAAAAAAGCTTGGGTAACTAAAAAGGCTGATCAAGGACAATCTATTTGGATGAGACCAAGCTCACTTTGGTTATCTCAAAGTTGGTATAGCCTCTGAATTAATTGCAAAGCCTTCCCTGACTGTCAAATAGTGACAGGTATGACTGAAATTTAAGATATGAATGGCATCCAAGAGCACACCACTGAAAAAAAAAAAGTAACGTGATGAAAGACGAGAAGAGACTGGAGAGGGACTTTTTACAAGGGCATGCAGGGATAGGACAAGGGGTAATGGCTGTAAACTGAAAGAGGGCAGATTTAGATTAGATGTAAGAAAGAAATTCTGTACTGTGAGCGTGGTGAGGCCCTGGCCCAGGTTGCCCAGAGAAGCTGTGGCTGCCCCCTCCCTGGCAGTGTTCAAGGCCGGGCTGGATGGAGCTCCGAGCAACCTGGTCTGGTGGAATGGTGGAAGGTGTCCGTGCTCATGGCAGGGGGCTTGGAATGAGATGATCTTTGAAAGTTCCCTTCCAACTCAAACCCTTCTGAGATTCTATGATATATTTGCAAATTATGCTATCCAAAAGAAGTACAAATTAAAAATTTTGTCTAAATTCTCTCATTCTAGAGAATTTCTAAGAACTTTTATCATAATGCATGAAAAGAACAATTCACAGACAATGGTGCAGCCACCCCAACAGTAATCAGACTTTGAATTATTACCTGACCAGTTACCTTGCAGCATTACAACAGACATTATGATCTTTTCAAATTAAGAAAAATGCACGATTTATGCAAGATGTGCCTTACGACCTTTACAATTCTTTGTAGGTCACTTAGAAACTGGCACCTTCAGAGGCAGAACACAACTACACTGCAAGAGAGCTGACTCCGTAATGAACCAAAACAACGCCTGGCACCTAATGAATAATCACACACTGATTTTTCGCAGCACTGAGCCTCGGAAGACTGTCTATTTACACAGCAGTGAGCCCAAGATTACTTGCCTTGCCAGAATGAAATAATAAAAGCCTAAAATGGCATGGTGTAAATTGTAAATGGTATTTATATTCTACACTTTAAATCACTGCAAGAATTTTGCACTCTAAACCACCTCTTCTCGTAAACTGTTGAGTAAAACAAAAATAAAAGTTGCACTTACTCCTCTTTCTTGATTTCACTCCCAGGTAAGAGCTTGACATAAGATTTTGGAAACCAACCCCTTCCTCCGTGTACCTCCCCAAACCACCAGTTTTCCTGCTGCTCCAGGACAGTAATGATATCATTTTTGGAAAAATTCAAGTGGTTATCTTTTTTTGCAGTCCAAGAGCAAAGTGCTTGTGCTTTTAAGTTCTCGACAGGCTGCCCCTGTTAAGACAGAAGTAGAGATGCTGATTGACCACACTACCCCAAACTGGTGCAAGCGTTAAAAACAAACAAACAAACAAACATTGATGTAGCTTTTCGTGAAGTTTAAGCAACTTCATTCCTAAGTGATGGCTGAATATATATATATATTTTTTACATTGATGTATACAAGCTGTTGACTGAGGAACAATCTGTCAAGTCTGTTTCTTATTTGTTAGAAATATTTTGTGTGTCTGGTTACAGGTGAAAGTGTTTTTAGAATTATGGAACATACTGCATGAGTCTTCTTGCTCACTGGTCCCTGAAACCATATGGAATTATGTCAGTGCACACTAGTGGAGCATTCAGACTAGCTTCTTTATCCTCCACCCAGTGTTAAGACGCGTTGTGATTTGATTTTTCTTTAAATCAGTTTCATTAACATGAATCTAAAATACAGCAAGTTCTCCACTCTCACACAACATACCTGTCCATGAATGGGTGAAACAGATCCAGGGGACACAGTGCGAGTAAAAGCTGATTTCTGTTGCCACGCTGTATTAACATTCAGGCTAGAAAAAGGTATGTTTTGGTAATCAGATTCTTCTGCAGACTTACTTGGTGAAAGTGGTCTGCAAATTGAACACAAGCATATTTAACACATTACAGTTTTGATTTAAAAAGTACCTCAAGCAGAATAACTTTTTTTTTTTAACTCGTATAAAACAGATATTCTATACAATGCGAAGCAGACTATGAAGCACTTAAAATTTCCAACCTAAGACTTTCAGATAGGTTCTTCAATAAGTTTTCTGCATTTAGATTTTAAAAAAGAAATACCAAATGAAACCACACAGCAAACTGCGTGTTACCTAAATTTAGAAAAAGCAATTTTAACACAAACATAACTAAAAACTCACTCTGAAGCAGCTGAGGTAGTTGATAAAGATACTGTAGGAGGAAGTAAGGCCTTCTTCGGAGATAAAGATTTTTCTCCTTCTGGTATTTTTTCTACATAATTGCATGGAAACCAACCAAAATATCCTTGAAAACTCCCATAAAGCCAACCAGGCTCTCCCACAGTTTTTTCATCAACCTATGGACAGGAGGATAAATACAAAGACAACACAATTAGCAGCATGAAACAAACAGCGTGTCGGCACCTGCCAGCACTCTGCACTGAACAGCGAGAGCAGCACTCACACCAGGACCAGCATTTTCATTCTCTTCCCTTTCAGAACCGAGCTGATTTTGCCCTGTTCAGGAAACAGGGTGATGATGCAATTGCACTGGTTTTAAAAACAGGTAGAGACAGGCCTCAGAGACATTACTACTCCTTTAAATGGGCCCCAACCTTGCACACTGGGGACCACATACTGTACCTGCAGCCACTCTGGCTTCCCAAAAATTACGGAGCACTGTGTTGTGTGTTGCTGAACGCACAGCCAAGAGGTAGCAGCTGGTGAGCTCAGCAGCGCACAAAAACTAACTGCTGCAGTTCTGCTTACGGATACAATTAACTGTGTCATTTGACTGCATCTAAAACATGGCCAAAAATTCTGTTATTTACTATATGATTCAGTATAGAGCATCCTTAATCATTCATAGCAAAACTGAAGCCTCCATTATGCTACAAATTTGCAAATTAGTCAAAATTAGCTAAAAATTAGCAGCTCACTAAATACTATCAGCTAGTTAGCTTAGTTGAGGTTTGGGGTACAAAAGGAGGAGAAGGAGGCGGCAGCTGTTAGCCTATATCTAAAATAAGTTATCAGTAGTTAAGTGACACAGTTAATTATATCTGAGAAGGAAGCCAAAACAAAACCTACTTCTCTTGTTCCCTCTTCCATGCTTTGTTGGTATGAAAATGCAAATAAATGATGTAACACTGTCAAACTGAAGGCTAATACTTTAGTGTTTTAATATTTTGTACCACATGGCTTTGTAAATTCTCCCTTATCACCTACTTATATCGCTTATAGTCTGAATGAGGAGGAACCATACGTACTTATATTATTAGATACATATATATTAATTGTATTACCACAGTTGTAAATCTGTTTTCACAAGTCCACCTGAACGCACATGCTTTCAAAAACATATACGCTGACAAGTTATGTAATTATACGAAATAACACAGATTTCAACTGAGACACCAGAAGACATTTCCAATCTTACGGTCCTGCTGTAATATTATAGATAGCATATTCAGCTGAATCCAGAAAAGCGCTACAAAGAATGAACACCAAATAAACTACTACAGCTATCTGCCTGAGGGAGCACTTATAAAGGACCAGCCAACAAGAGGCAAAAGTCTACGTTAACAGTACATTAGAAAACTGTAATAAAATTCATAAGAGCCTTTCACATCTACTTGTTAAATAACTAGTTTTATTTTAACTCAAATGTCATCAATCAATAATTCATGCTTCTATTTACTAAGCTCATACTGCAGGCAGACACTTAGAGGCTAACTTGTACATGTACAATGCACTGCAACAACTGTATCATTCCTGATCTACTAATTTTAGAAAGTTTATGCTTAGCATTCACTGTTGTTATTTTAAACAGATTCTCAACACATCTAGGATGTGTAAGATCCAAAGAAAGATTTTAGCTGAACTAATCCTAATCTTACCGCTTTAAAAAAAAAAAACCAACCAAAACAGTCCAATTTAAATTTTGAGTAAGACTTAAAATATACCAACATAATGCTTTTGACGCTTAAGACCTTGTGTATGTCAAGGCCAGGGAAGGGGTTTGATTTTTGCAAGTTAAGTGAATGGCAAATCTTACCTGAATTATATCGCCGGTATTAAAGCTCATCTCATCGTGATTCCTTGCTTCAAATGGATATAAAGCTCTGTAATTCACCAAGGCAACTGAATTCCTAGACTCTGAGACACTAACTGCATTGCCTGAAAGGATAAGAAAACTGGTTGCCATTTGGATACAGCTGAAAGACATGAACCTAGTTGGAGCCCCATCATTCTAAGCAACAGGTACAAACATAAGAACAGTTCTCGCCCCAGACACTACGCAAGCACTGAAGGAGATCTCCAGCTGCAGCAGGCCAATGGGATGCGTACAATGCAAGAGTTGAACATGCTAACCACTGTAAATGTAACACAGGCGATAAAGTGCATTGTTTTCTGAAGCGAAAAAATGACACTTTTATCTTCTCATCCTTCCTTGTCAAATTGCTCTGGCTAAGCCAGTGCTTTAATACAGGCTTGCTGAACACTAATTGTTACAACAGTGGTATTTTTCAGCTTGGAAAATTATAATTGTGTTAATATGTGAAGATTTTACTTAGCAACACAAAATAGCAAAATATCGTGATTTCTATTTTCTTTGCATCTCCATTCTCCAAGTCTGTGACTAACGTTGCTAACAGTGAATGTTTTACAAGGTAGAGCCGAGGTGTGCAAATACCTTTCAGCACCGTTCTAATTTGGTTCTTGCTGAATGCAGTGATGAAGTGGCTAATAAAAACTGACAAGAACTAATAAAGGACGGAACTAATCAAAACTGCCTTTAGCAAAAATATTGTTAAACCAGTATTTTTCAAAGTCCCACAACTAGAGTTAGGTCTAGTCATTCAGTTATTTGTTTTTTAATAAGAGGCACTGAGTAAGGCAGAAGTAAATTAGATTTCAATGTTAATAAATCACTTCTCTGAGTGTTATCTGCCCATCCACTCATCACTGAATAAAACTTCTCCATATCAGCATTCTGCTTTAATGATGGGAAGTGCAGGCCTTAGGAAAAAGCTAAAATATTACTGTTTCCAGCATCTGTGATTTGCTGGCCACGATCACTAGAAGATTTGTCATCAGAGTCATAGGTGCTGAAAACTGATACAAGTAACCTAAGCTAATAGGATGATTTGTAACTTAAGAGACGAAACTTTGCTTTTTTTAAAAAAATAATATTTTAGATAATAAGCCTGCTATAGCATCACATTAACAATAATACATTTAAAGAACAAATTACACTCAGGAAAATAAGAAACATTAAAGCAAAAATATAACAGACTAAGATTACCTTCATTTTTCCAGGGTGGCTTAAGACTTTTACCCTCTGTTGGTTTCAACAGATCTGCAAACTTCTCATTTATGTTTAATTTGGAAACGCGTTTTTCTACCTCTTCAGAGTTGGTCAATTCTTTTGTCTTCTTTATTTCTTCGTTCCGCTTACGCCTCTCCTCCGCTTCTTTTGCAATTTGTTCTTGCTTTCTTTTATCTTCCTCCAGTTGCCTCTGCCTTTGCTGTTCTGTCTCCCTCAAGATCGTGGCTTGTCTATTTTTCTCCTCCGCTGCATGAAGTTGTTGTTTATTTTCCCTCTCTCTCATCAGAGCAGCTGCTTCCTCAGCTTTCAGCTTTTCTTGAACTTTTCCCTGCATTCGTTCTTCCTCAAGTCGCTTCTTTTTCTCTTCCTCTTCCCTTCGGATATTTTCCTGCCATTGGTTCTCCTTCTCCCATTTTGCTTTCCTGAAAGAAATAAATGAGAGGTAGGTAGGAGAACATTGATACAAAAATGAGTGAGATTGTGTTCAGAGTAACTGACTGCACTTGTCAGTCAAACTGAGCCTATGACATGGATCACTCTCCTCTCAGGGCGATAAGCACTTCCCCAGGAGACCACGCTTTGTCTTAACATCAATGCCACTACATTTCACTTATAAATAACAAATAACTCCATGAGCACTTCTGCTCACCTACAGCCTGACGAACAAGAATGATCTATTCATTGAACAAAGGTGGTTTTAAGCGGTCCACCAAGGCAGTATCCAAATCTCATGACTAGAAACTAAGACTTCCAAGTAGATTAATAACAAAATATCATTCTGTTACATATATAAAAATAGACTTTGCCTACTGATCTTTGCTGCTTTATTTTTTTGCCTTCAGCAGCTGTAATCTATTCAATAGGCTTATCCTGACCACTGCTACACTCTTCAGCAGACAGAATTCTCTGTATTCTCTGATGTGATTGAGATTTTATCCTGTGCCTCATCTCTCCAAAGAAGTTATTATCCAATTCAACAGCCTTAAAAATCATTGTATTTTCACTGTCGAGACTCTTCTTCTGAAAAGAGCGGACCTATCCCTTTGGGTCACTTTCTGAAGAGGTTGCTGAGGAGCAACCAAGCCTGGAGCAGACTGCTTCATCAAATCACTGTGGGAGGTCCACTGATCTGCTGGTCATTTTATTGTGTTTTAAAGCATATGACAGGATCTAGTAGGAGCTATGCAGTAATACTGTTACTCTATCAGATAGCTACATTCAACAGAAAAATTAACAGGAGATCATTATACATACAGCATACGGTTCTCATAAAGGGACTGTCACATACATTATGAAATTCCTACCACACTTGTAGAAAAACATTGCCATGAGTTAAGACCATGAAGCACACACACTACAAGGTCACTAGTTCTGCTTTCGTAAAAACAGTCAAAGCAAATATGAATCACTGAAAAAGAAAATCTCTCTCAAAAAGACAAAACAGCAATTCTCTGAATTGTCAAAACTAACACATCAAAGCAACTCCAGAGCTGGGGACTCCCCAGCCGGAGCATGCACCCACCCCCTCTCTGGCACTGTTTCACTCCAGGGCTGCTAAATAGGCAGTTGATAGCAGCGGGTCTGGAGAGAGGTAAAACAGAGCAGCATCTTAAGACAGCCAGAATCAAACCCTAGAAACTACGATTTCTTAATCAGCGAAAAGAGAAAACAAAACTAGTGGGGAACAAGACCACGAGAATCCAAGACCTGAGGACAGTCAGAGTCTGAGTGCTTGATACAAGGCTGGGCTGAGCAAAACCAGCACCATATACGAAGGCATGATTCTCTCAAACATGTATTTGAGTTTTCCCATTTTCCTCCTAAAAACAGGAACTAAATTTAAAACTCAAAGCTTGCTTACCCATCCAGCTTTTAAGATTAACACAGGAATTAAGGAGTCAATGCCCTTCCTGTTGTCTAAAGTTTCAGTCTCACACCTCTCTGGATATACGTGACAAAAAAGCACTCACTACTCAGACAGAGTTCCTCTTAAGATAATAGGTCAGATGTTTCAAGGCCAGCAGAACAAGGCAGCATGTATGAGTAATTTTCAATGTGTGAGTATTATCTATTACAGGAGCTAAAAATCTTAACAGCAAAGGTGAATACTTCGTTTATATATCCATGGAAACTGAATGATAAGTGGTTTTTTTTTAAAAAGCAGGTAAAAGCAGATTGGAAAGAAGAAAATCAAACCCTCTTGTATCAGTGGCACTCCATACAAACTGTTTTCTCTAAGGCAACTGAATAGGATGTGTTTTTACTGATTAGGCCTTCTGTTTAATACAATCAGTCTTAAAAGTCACCACAGCATTATTTTGTTGTAAAAACTGCAACGCTGATACAGACATGGTACCTTGCAGCCTCATCTTCCAGTCGCTTTTTGTGTGCAAGTTCAGCTCTTCTTTTTTCTACCTCTCTTATTTTGTCCTGTTTGATCCTGTGGAGCTGCTCCAAGGCTAACTGCTGAGTGCTGTAACTTTCTCTCAGGTCCTAAGGAGGAAACACAACAAAGTACATCAAAAGGAATAAAGCCAATCTTTCAAGAAAAGCATCCAGGCGTTTTAATGCTTTGTGAATCAAGTTTTAATACAAAATGGACAAAGTAATAGTAAGTTATTAATAGTCCTTGGAGGTCACTGTAAAGAAAGTCAAATAAATAGAAGCATAAAGGTAGCTGGCAGGTTTGCAAAGCCCTTGACAGAACTTTGGCTTTCAAAGAGCCCTTCCAGTCATACACCTGCTGGAAATGGCAACCACAACAGAGGAGAAGGGAAGATACAAAACGGAGCGTTCAAACACAACGTTGTCTAAGGACACAGAAGGCAATGAAGCATATTTTCAATAACTATAAGAAATATTTGCCGAAGAGGCAGACTTCAGCAGCAAGAATCATAGAATCAAAGGTTGGAAAAGACTTCTAAGATCGTCAAGTGCAACTGTCAACCCAACACCACCATGTCTGCTAAGCCATGTCCCAAAGTGCCACAACTACCTGTCATTTGAACACCCCCAGGAATGATGACTCAACCACCTCCCTGGGCAGCCTGTTCCAATGTCTGACCACTCTTTCAGTAAAGAAATTTTTCCTAATATCCAATCTAAACCTCCCTTGATGTAACTTGAGGCCACTGCCTCTCGTCCCATCGCTAATTACCTGGGAGAAGAGACCAACACCTGCCTCACTACAACCTCCATTCAGGTAGTTGTAGAGAGCAGTAACGTCCCCCCTCAGCCTCCTCTTCTCCTGACTAAACAGCCTCAGCTCCCACAGGCCCTCCTTGTAAGACTTGTTCTCCAGACCCCTCACCAGCCTTGCTGCCCTTCTCTGGACATGCTCCAGCACCTCAATGTCCTTCTTGTAGTGAGGGGCCCGAAGCTGAACACAGTACTCTAAGTGCGGCCTCACCAGTGCCGAGTACAGGGGCACGATTGCCTCCTTCCTCCTGCTGGCCACACCATTCCTGATATAAGGCAGGATGTCGTTGGCCTTCTTGGCCACCTGGGCACACTGCTGGCTCATGTTCAGCTGACCAACACCCCCAGGTCCTTTTCCACTAGGCAGCTTTCCAGCCATTCCTCCCCAAGCCTGTAGCGTTGCATGGGGTTGTTGTGACCCAAGTGCAGGACTGGGCATTTGCCCTTGTTGAATCTCATACAGTTGGCCTCGGCCCATTGATCCAGCCTGTCCAGATCCCTCTGTAGAGCATTCCTACCCTCAAGCAGATCAACACTCCTTCCCAGCTTGGTGTCACCTGCAAACTTACTGAGGGAGCACTCAATCCCCTCATCCGGATCACGGATAAAGATGTTAAACAAGACCGGACCCAAAGCTGAGCCCTGGGGAACACCACTTGTGACTGCCAACACAATACCATAAACCTGAGAACGCGTACCTTCACTAGGGTGTTTGCCTTTGCGGTGCTGTCCAAATGATCATTCCCATATATAAATCAGAAAAACTTTATAAAAATATCCAGCAAGCTTACCACTGCTGGAAGCCATAGCCTAAAGATGCTAACTCAGACTGGAGTTTTCCTGTATTTGTAAACTTCACAATTTTACTTTTTCTTTCGAACACATCTTTCAATTCCTATTCCATCTCCCTCTGATAACAAACTTTTTCACAGCAGAAAATTAGCATGAATCTTTGGGATAATTAATATTAAAAAAAAATCAACAATAGAATTACTTTAGATCGTACTTCACCATGTTACAAAACACCTGTAAGACGCTACATTATTTTTTCTTAGGAATCCTATTGATACAAACTGAGCAATGCAGCTGACTTTTCAGCAAAACCCTGACTTTTCATACCTAATCTCATAAATGCAAATAAAGCAATTAAGAATGATCTAGTTCCACTACAATATGCACTTCTACCATTAATCATGTTGCCTAAGAGATACCGTGCAATTTATCTGCAAAGGGCAAGAAGATTTCTGTGTCAGTGAAAGTCTCTGTAGCAACAACCTAAACCAAACAATTGACTACTATTTTTCCCCAAACATACTCAGCTGAGAATAATTTTTCTTCTCATTTTGCATAGAAATTGAGGATCACTATGGAAACAAAAACGCATTACAAAAACTCTTCTATTTTTTATTTAAGGACAGAATAACCCTTAAGCAAAATGCAAAGGTCAGTTAAGTAATTCTGAGAATAATTTATGAGGAGAAAAACCCCCTAAAGTCAGATTTTTGACCCCAGCAGACAAAAGCAGTGTTGAGGAAAATCAGCAAGTAGGTTTTAGTAGTGGGTTAATCTGGAGGCTTGATAGCATTGTGTTTGCCGTGTCCTGTGTCATATTCTGGACCCGATGCTATTTCTAGACTCTCAAACTTGAACGAGAATTCATTAACCTGACTCACAGCTGAAGATGTATGCACAGAGGCATAGAGAGACAGGTAGAGAGCAACAGAGAGAAAGGTGGGAGAAGACACTGTTTCCATTTAGGACAGGGGTTTTTTTTGGTTGATGTTATTGTACCTAAAAATAATAATATCTGGGTAAAACAACTGAGTCTGTTAAGAAATAAAATAGCTATCAGTATTTTGCAGTTTGGCTTTCTAAGCAGGTAAGGAAATTTTAAGTCTTTAAGAGGATGTAAAAGCTAGCAGAAAAAAAATGAGAGCTTATTGATTTTCTTTTAGGAAAATATATTTAATACAAGTTGTACATCCAAACAGAAAGGGTAAGCAGAGAAAAACTGCGAAATAATTAAAAACCAAAAGAGCCAAAGATTAGAAAATAACCTTAAGTAAGAGGAAGAGGTTGTTGAGACAGCTTAGCAGAGACAAAAGGCACTGAAGAACAGAATCATCCATATTCTCACACTGTAAGATAAGGCAGATAAAAAGCCAATTAATCTTTGCACTGCATTTAAAAAACATCTTTTAGGGAAGACTAAATGGTAGAGGCAGCCACTGAACACAGCAAGCCATGCAAGAAATAAGTAACTAGAAATGCACGCTATATATAGCCATTTTTAAAAAGAAACAAAACTCCTTAAATGTTTACAAATTTTCCTTTGTGTTCTTTTTATTGGAGAGTGCAGAGCCCTCATCACGCTGGCCCAGCATAAATCCATTACTTAAGAACAAAGTTCACATCAGTGCCGCCAGGAAGAAGCTGGTAAATAAAGTTAAGGAAGCGGATGCATGCTGCCCTGCCCGAGAGCTGCATGCATTTTTAGGCAAGTCAAGAGTTGCCTCTGAAACAAAAAAGCCTTCAGGGCCAGTCGACAATATTTCTTAACTTCTACACAAATGAGTGGCCTATGCTTACTTTTAGGACAATATCCAAGTCTGGTACCAGATCTTGTACAATGTACTATGAAACCCTGTATTTCTTTCAACAGAAGTTCAATGTTCAGTCCACAATTAAAAAATTGTAGCTAATATAACCTCAGTACGGTATGAATTCTAAAAAGCAAAAGTTGAGAGTGAGCAAAAGTTGATTCATGCAAAGCAATGATTAGCAAAAGATTTGTATTTTAGTACGTTAGCAACAGTTTCAAGTATAATTTTATTACATTATTTACTCCAAGACGTTTGGTAATTCATCTGACATTGGAAGTCGGGGAAAGCTTTTTGGAAGCCTGGTAGAAGTGTCACCAATCTTTATGACTGCACGGAGGAATAAAGATACTCCTTACTGTTGCAAGACAAAGTATTTAGCTAATGCATGTACCTTAAGCTGACTGTTAAATGCATCCATTTCATCAAGTTTTGAAGCAGTTTCTTTCTCAAGGGCATCTAATTGTTCCTTAAGTCTTTGGCATAATTCTTCCTTTTCTAGGGACTTCTTGTGCACTGAACTGATTCCTGTACCTACATAAGGGAAGATAAGCAATTTTGTAAGGTTTTCTGTTTTCTCTAATTATTTTATTATTTTCCTAGCACACACACGTTCCCAACCTCTTTCCTCACAAAAATTCCTTGATTTACCTTTTTACTTGTATATAGCAAAAGAAGAAATGGCCCCAACGCCCAACTGAGACACACAGGCATTATGTGTAATATATACTGAATAATTTGCAAGTTTTGTGTTTTCATATCAGACCAATTAATTGCAAGCTTCTCTAGATAGGGACTTCTAGTGTGATTTCATGTAAAGACCAATGTAAATTTTACAGAAATTAACTCTCTTGAGTTTATGCTACCAAAAAACCGCAAGATGTAACAGTATGTCTGGGCTGTATAGTCTGTGCAAATAAAGTTTCAAAATCTGTGCTTTCTTGCAAAAATGTGTTTGTTTGCCCCTTATTTAGAACATGAAGGAAATAATGCAATGCAGATTTAACAATGCTAAGATGGCACTAACTCAAAAGATATAAAAATGAAGGTGTGATTAACACCCCTGTACCCTTCAGCCTTTCATACAAGTGATGAAAAGCCAGCAACACAAACTGAAGAGAATTCATTTGCAGGCACTTACTCTGAGTGTTTTCAAGTTGAGCATTTTTAATTCTTTCACTTAACGACTGCTTTTCAGGAACTAAATAGATTAGTTTGTTCTGATACTCCTGTAGATATTAAAGAGAACATAACAAATTTTTAATATTGTTTATAAAACAGTAAGTAAAAATGGGCAAATTTTCAAACATAACTTCAACTCAAGTTAAGGAAACGTGGATGCAAGTTATCATGATGGGGTAGAGACAAAAATGACTTCTATACTCTCAATACAAATACTATTAAAACCAAATGTTTTTAGACCCAAAAACATTAAGGCAGCTGGAAAAAAAAAATTAACAGACATGCCAAAAGCTTAAATATTATTGTGAGAACATTTCAGTTGACTGCCGCAAGCCTAACATAAAACAGTAGATTTCTGTGACACTTGGGAACATGAAATAAAGTTTCCCTGACAAGCAGGAGCATTACACAAAAATATAGTAGAGGATGATTTATGGTAGTCAACTGATTTGAAATAATTCATGTCTTGCTATTCAAAGACAGAAAAGAACAAAAAATTGCAGCAGGGCAATTCAGCCTGAAGACCAACTTGCTCTGCATACAGAAAAACAGTCCTCAGAGTCTGGAGCCATAAAAGAATTCATAACTAAAGAGAAGTCACTATTATCAGTTCACATAAGAACAGCTGAGGTTTTGACTACTGTCCTCATTCAACTATCAGCTTGTTGTGGTACATGCAATCATTTCTTTAACACCACAAACAAAACTAAAAACTTATGCAGTGTTGACGGCCTTGCCGATTTCCTCTCTCCGCTATAATCAAACCGACTCACTATTCCTCCCTATGGGTATGAATTATCAACAGCATTATAGAAACACAGAATAAGAAGTTGAGGAAAACTAGAAGCTTAACAGAAAGTCACATACCTGTAGCTGTTGTTGTAATTGTTTGACTTCCATAATTCCTTGGTCATATTTCTTATCTAATGCCTCCAGCTCAGTTTTCCGAACTTGCTTTTTGCTGCGAATATCTTGCAATCTGCCTGAGATTTGCTGATGTTTGTCTGTCTAGAAGGAAAGCAAAGACAAATGATACCACACACAGCAAATAACACTTCTCCACTAAATCTGTGGGCAATGAGTTCATGATCAATTCTTTAAAACAACCCAAAATATCTGCTTTAGATTGCTCATCCAAAGCAGGGTCAAACTCCTGGTAGGCCATTAATGTAGATTCTAAGATTGGCACACTTTAAAAATATTGTATTTCAAGATGTGTAGTGAAATTTCTGTCTTACTAGGGCTTCTAATTCAAGATTAAGGCTCTTCTTTTTGGAGGTCAGCTTGACAATTTCTTCTTGTTCCCTGTTACGTTGATTAAGAAGCTCTTGGCGACGAATTCTCTCCCATTCCAGTCGTCGCTGGCGCTCAAGTTCTTGCTTTGCTGCCTGCAGGAAAGTCACATTACCTTAAATTACAACGGAGATGCAGAACTTGGAGATCACGATTTAATACAATGTGCTCTATTTCCAAATAGCATTAACAGCAACACAACATACTGCCTTTTGTAAAGTGCTCTTATATACTTCAGCAGCAAAGAATGGAGGAAGTGATCCTTATAAGATTCTTCATTCCATGCTCCTAACTCTGGCTGAAGAAAAGCTACATAATTCAGAGGAAGTCTGTTTAGCTTAGAATACTGCCCATAAATGAGCACACTGACAGCTATTACTCATGATCTCCTTTGAGTATTTCACAGAACTACAAAAAAAATGCAAGTCTTACGTGTGTGCTGAAACACCAAAGTAGAAGCAAATTTGACTCAAGTTCAATTGTCAAAATATTATAAATTATGAATGCAGTACAATCATGTTTGGTATACAGATTTTTGCGTAACTCTAAGAAATCTGTCCAAGAAAATCTCATGTGACGTATGGAACATCTGAAAATCTTCAGCCTATACCAACACTTGATTCATTTATAACAGACACAACATTTTCAGACAGAAATGATGTTCTGTCTCCATGACAACCTGCCAATGGCCACGTGAGGAGACAGAACCAAAGCCAGGGCTCAAATCCTGAATGCTCTGTAAAGTGGACGCTGTATGCATGTACACGTTCCTTAAAGAATTCAAAAATAATTTCAAGAAAACAACCTCCCGCCTTTCTATTTCTTTCCTCCTTTCTTCTTCCCTTTGTCTTTCCAGCTCTCGTTGTCGCTCCAGCTGCCTTTCCATTTCGAGCTGTTTTTTCCGTTCCTGTTCCTGACGTTCCCTCTCTCTTCGCTCTTGTTCTTCTCTTTCTTTCTGAGCCTTACGTTCAGCCTCCCTCTGCTGCTGTTCCAACAGGACCTGACGGCGTTTTTCCAGCTCCATATTTCCCCTCTCATAGTTGGCTTTCCTTTTGTCCTCAAATGTCACTAAAATAAGGAAAGGCAGTTATTTCTGCCCTGTGCAAAACACTGCTCTCAAACAAATACCATGGTTATGCCACTAAAGATAGGTACTTTCATTTTGGCAAGCTCAGGTTGTTGGGTCATGGATGATATAAGCATCTTGCATTTGTTAGAGTATTATTTTTCTTTTCAAAAATACCTTTACATTTTCCTAAGTCTATTCCAATTGCAAAAAAATGTTGTAATTTGAAACTGACCACAAAAATTACTAGAATTTTAGAGGAAACATAAAAGAACAGCTTTTATAAGCTAGGAGAAGACTATCTTCTGTTAAAAAGGTTTTCCACTGTGCAAGAAACATCAACACAGAGAGCTTAGTTTTTAAGGGTGTTCCCTGTAAGAGCTCTTGGAGGTAAAACCAGCAGAAAACAAGACAGGATCAAGCTCAATTACTGTAGTACAGGATAAAAAGAGATGCAAAGGAATGGTTTAGGCTCTCACCAACCACCTCTCCAGAAAGAGAGGCAAGTTGTGTCTTGCAGTGTGCATGTAAGAGACTTTTGCTGGTAACATCAGGGAGTCAACAGTAGAATCTATGTTATGTGCAAACTGCACCTAGTTTTCAGAGGATTAAACTACATTGGAACCAGTTGTTTTCAAAATACCCAGAACAAAGTTACGCCAGAAACTTTCAACTGAAAAAAAATTTGCAGTAGCATGGCAGTCGTTGGCTATGAAGGATTTCTCTTTTTTAAATACATTATTAATCAGCACACTTTTCCTTTCCTACAGCTGAAAATAGCCTCTATCTCTGCCTTCTCAATTCTATTAGATGTAATAGGCTGACTACATCCACTTAACAACGCTCCTTCCATCCAAGTTATAAGGGATCTAGCTCCTGAAATGAAGCTCCCTAGGGATTTGATTATGTCTTCCACTTTCTAAAGGTTTCAATGCCCTCCAAAGACAGCCCTATACATTAAGAATGTGAACCCTATTTCACCTGGCTGTTTTTTCTGTGGCTCCTCCTCTTGCACAGGCTGGTAAGATGGCAGAGTTCCATTTATATTTTCAGTGTATTTTCCACACCTGTAGGAAAACAAAACTCCACCATTGTTAGAGAAGTAACAGGGTGATTTTCTTTGTTTAAAACACTTCCATTGAAAATATGTTACGTTTCATTTGCCTCAGTGATGTACCTGAAAGAAGGTGGTACCAGTTCAAGGGGCAGAGTTAGTGGCAGAGGTTGTCCGGCTTTGGCCATATCAGTTAGGTGCATGGCTAACACAAACTCATCAGCTTTCAGCTGTCCATCTCCATCAATATCAGCTAGAGACCTGCGCAGTTTTAACAGCAACAATCATCAGAAGCATACAACACAACCACCCACAAATGACAGATGAAACAATTTACTGTAAAAATAACTTCTAAAATAGAGAATTCCTGTGAAATGTTCTGGTAAAAATCATTACAATTAACAACACGAATAGCTGATGAAAGGAGGTATTATTTTGTTTATTAATGCACCGCTATTCAGATATTTTCATAAAACACAGCAAAATGGATAGGAAAGGTTAAGAGGCATATCTTGATTTACTGCATCACCAAAAGAAAAGCTGGGAAGAGAATCCACGACTGTTCTTAACCAGCTCAAAATGCTAGAAACCACATCTTCAATTTTTTTTTTTAAGCAAAAGGAAATACTGTATAAAATTACATCAAATTCTACAACAGAAACCTTTGCATAGAATTCATTTTCCCCCTTGTGTCTCCTTGACAGTGCAGGGAAGACGTAAGCTGCCCCAGAGTACCTTGCAATGGGTAGGAAAAGGATCACCTACCCCCTCTAAGGAGAAGGAAAACCACACAAACATATCATCACCCTACAAAATGCTTCCCACACAACCAAGGGGGAGCAGGGGGGAACAGTGAAATGTTTCCAGAGATGTAGGCAAGAAAGCAGGAACCTTTCTCAAAAAAATATCTATGTAGATACAACTGCAGGAATGTGTCCTTGGACTGCACTTAAGTGAAATGCTTAATAAAATAACTGCTCGTCGAAAAAAAAAGTAGATAAATAACCCTTTGAAACCAAAAAGGAAACAACAAAACAAAACAATCACCCCCACACATACCACAGTGAAAAACAAAAGCAGGAGATGACGAAATGAGATTTTTATTATATTCACAGACCAGCATTACTCACACATAACTGTACCATTATTACAGTAATTACCATGAATACAATACCCCAGTAGAAATATTGGTAATTTACCAATTTGCTCTTACTTTGAGCAAAACTGAAACTTGGGCTGTTAATCCTCTACACGGGTACACAGACCTCCTCACGTTGGCTACTGATACCTTCAGGCTAGGCACCCAGGAGAAAACCACTCAGTACATGCCTGCTTTATTTCCCCAGACGCCAGAGCAGAGGAACACAAACCAACACTCCCTTTGTTACCTTCACAGCATGCAACCAAACAAGCTGAACAAACATGAGGAATATTTCAAGTTGCTGCTGCTAGAGACAAACAAATGACTGCCCTGGGATAAAGAACGGGGACTCAGAAAAAGCTGTCAAGCACCTAGCTATTGTGAATTCTGCTGGGCCAGTAATTTTTATGTATAACGCCTGTAGGCGTAATCCAGACTACCATATCTAGCAGGGTAAAGGCAGATTATTCAAGCCTTCAGACAACTGTAACCATTTCCATCACCCCAATATAGGCAAGTCAAATATGTAACATGCAGATATCTTTATGGGAACCCCACTCTTAAAATCTGAAGGGTTACTCCATTTTTAATCTTTCTCCATGTTTCAGAACTAACCCAGTCTGATTTCAGAATCCTACTTTTAAAACAAACAAGCCCTCATCTCAGCTAAAGTAGTGCATCACTGAATCAAAAACTGAAATTAATATCTGTACTACTATACAGAGTTTAACAAAGAGTGAAAAAATTGATTATATTATGTCAAGGTATGTTGACATACTGAACAGATTAGTTTAAGAAGTAGCTTCATTTCAGTTTATGATTTTAGATCTATGGTGTCCCTTCATCGTTTCTTATTAAATAAAGTACATTGCCTCTCTTGACACCATAAACACATTGAATTCATAATCAGTACTTAAACTTACCAAATAGTAGCCAACTGAGTCTGTGAAAGGTTTGATTGCAGAAGGGCATTCCTTGCTTGAAATCCTTAGTGAAAGTGTAAAAGATTTTAATAAAAATAAAACAAAGATTCACATGTAGCAAAAAATGGGTCATGAACTGGGGCATGTTTATTTTAATATTAAATCTAAAACATTTTCATGAGTGGCTGGCAGTTGGCATTACTTCCAGGCTTAACAACAGGCATTACAACCTGAACACAATAAAGATGCAAATATGCTTGTGTACTTATTTTTCCACTCAGAGCACCTAACAGAAAAACTGACATGAAAAATGGATATTTATGGTAATCCCCAGAGCTGTTACAAAAGCACAGCTGACTGTCTACCTAAAGCTCAAGCCAGCACACTGGAAAGCTGTCAGCTTTCCTTTGACAGCAAAGAACCATACACCTTTCTAGACAGGTCAATAAAACCTTCAGCAGGAAACCGAGGCAGAGGCTTGGTAAGTGCCTATTCAAAATGAGAAATCCAGTAAGCTACAGACACACATACTGACTTTACTATCTACTAACTGCTTGGCCAGCACTCTACCTGCTGCATTACAGCGAGCAATCCAGTTTTATGAGAACTTTCACAAAACTCTACTCTTGTATTAAACTTTGCATGGAGTCTTTCAATACCACCACAATGCCATGGCACAGCACAAATGCCACTGAAAGTCAACAAGGAATGACTCCCTTAAATTACTTCTGAAAAATTCCAATCAGTGGCTGCAGTACTGCAGTGTCTTTCCCAAGCTTCTTTCTTTAAAAAGAAAGCCCAAATGTTTAAGTAATTACAAATATATAGAGCATATGGCACAAAAATGATCGTGAGATGTCCCCCATTTTACAAAGTCGTAAGAAAGAGTCTCAGTCCAAAGAGTGATGCTTGCAAAGTAACCGCTGACTTCACGGAGCTAACTCCCCCAGCCTTATGGTTCTCAGGCTCTTCTAGGTAGATTCCACCACTGCCACTCTTCTCTTCTTCCCCTGGACTGCTGCTGTAGTTTCCCCCTTCTACCTGGGGAGACTGGTGCCTCCTTGGGCCACTCCAGGTCTAACACAGAGCCCAAGCCAGTAAACTGATGCCCATTTCCACTTATCAGCTGACTGGAACCAGTAGCTGAAACCCACTCTCTCCTGCATAGGTCTGAATGTCAACAACTTCAGCTTTTATTTCATATGGAAGTCAAATCCCAAGCTGGGATTCCATCCCTCAGCATGTGATGTTCCAGAGGCAAAAAAACACTGCTAGTTTTCCCACTCCATATCAAATGCCATACTCACCTGATAAATATCCACTCATACTTTTATCAAGACTGTTAAATTTCTGTCTGTATTTTAATCTGGAGGCCTGAGGAACTGCCCAGTCTGAGGATGCAATCTTTGGTGAATTCCCAACTAGTGAAGCACTAGAGGAAGAATTGGAACTGTAATACAATTTAAAAAAAAAAAAGAAAAAAAAGAAAAAGACATAAAGAAAGAACTCTAAGTTACTTGGCTTAATAAACAGGCATTGGAACAGAAGATACATAACACCTTCTGATAACGAGAAACAACTTCCACAAAGTTGTACCCTTGCTAACTTGCTACAAGTATTTTCATGACTAATACGGAATTTTACTGTAAAAGTAGGGACACATATCTGAAAGGAAACTCTTAAATTCGAGATCCTGTTCTCTTGGTATCACAGGCACTATGCCACATAATTCGTCGGTTCACTACAGCAAAATAATACTACAACCACAGGAAAACATCTCAACTTTCACAAGAACATTTACAAGGGCTGTGAAGCGTTGGGCAGGTGTCTAAGTAACTTTAAGAGCTATGCAAATGAATAACCATGAGTATAAAAATTTATCTTAAACTCACAAGCAAAAACAGCTTCGAAAGCTGCTAAAGCCAGTGTATTCCACCTCCACCTATTCTTTTTATCAGTGACAATGACAGGCCAAATGGAGTTTTTCCAACTCATTCTGTTCCTGCAGAATAGCACTTCATGGAGTCTTTAGTTACACCTACCAAACTTCTACCTGCAACTCCCAGCATTTTCACAGTGTCCCATCTCTGAAGATCAGACAGAACCAAGTGCATCCAGCCTGCCCTGACTGAGGTAATCCCCTACTCTGTCAAGCAAAAAACTATTTGCAGTGTTATTCAAGGCAATAAAGTAAAGAATGTTGATCTAAACAAAGCCTTTTGGGCATGATGCTGGATAGACATCCTCTGCATGGAGTTAGATAACGTGATGATGAAAATGCTGTCAACAGTAACACTGAAGAAGAGCTACTTTCCAACACTACAACACCAGCAACAGACATTTTTTCCAACTAAAAAAAAAAAAAAAGATGCTTACAGGCACACATCATGCCTACAATCATCTTATCGAACATCTGCTGGCATCAGGTGTCTGTCTGTATGAGGAGCCCAAAGTCAGACAGGTGTTCATCCTAGATGCCTTGTGTCAGCAACGAAGAGGTGCAAGCACTTCCGAGTGACCTTCTGGAACTGAGCTGGGGCTGAAATGCCCTCTGGACTGGCATCTGGGAGAGCGTTCCCTGGAGGAGCACTGGAACAGGCTGCCCAGGGAGGTTGTGGAGTCTCCTTCTCTGGAGACATCCAAGACCCGCCTGGACAAGGTCCTGTGCATCCTGCTGTAGGAGACCCTGCTTTGGCAGGGGGGTTGGACTAGGTGACCCACAGAGGTCCCTTCCAACCCCTACCATTCTGTGATTCTGTGATTTGTGACAGACAAGCCTAGTCCCTCACTCTGTCTATTGCAAAGCTCTGAAATAGTGAAACGGAGCAGCTGATTACAGATATTCATAACCTTCTATTATTCATAAAACAAATCCACACATAAATATTTATAACAAATACTGCTCTTACAAGCCTGCTAATTACATGTTGCCCTCTATAATGAATGAGCACGTCAATCCACAAACATTGCTTTTATAACCACTTGGTAAGTTTTACTTCTACTTATTCATGAGGTACAGTCCCTTCTTTTTGGTACTGCTTTCTCTCATTTGAACTCCTCACCTACTTTGGATAGTTTAGTCACATTTCCTGAAAATATTATTTATTGCACACATATTTTCAGACTTGGCAGGTCATATGAGAGAGACTAATTTTTCATGAAGATACTTTGAAAACAGAAATTCTTAGTAAGTTTTGGAAGGCATACCACTCAAGTTTAAGATACAACCATTTTAAACTTAACTTTCATACCTGCTAGATCCTAAATCGATTAGCGACTGTGCCTTCTGCATACTACTACCACCAAACCCTCCTGCCATGGGACCTAAAGAACCAGTATGAGGCAGTGCTGAAACAAACAAACAAGAAAAAAAAAACCCATAAAAAACTGTAAAGCAACTGGGTATACGGTAACACTTTGCAATAAACACTCAAGGCTTTGACTGAAGTAAGAAAAGCTGATCATTGCTGCCTTGTTAAGATTAACTAGTCAGAACAAATTTGACCAAGGCGAACTTTGGAAAAAATAAATTTTTAAATTTATTTTTAGCATTCTTGTCTGAAATTAGCCATAGAGTAAGATTTGCAATTCTGAAAGCGAGTACTGGACAGTACTGTACTTACTTGAAGAGAAAGGTATGGACAAAGGCTGCAGAAGGCTGGATGTTCCATTTGGCAACGAGGAGGTACTGACAGAAGGCACCAGGGGAGCAGAGATAACCAAAGGAGGAATGGAAGTCATGGAGGTCAGAGACATGGGAGCTAATGGTGTGATCGTAGACATAGACGTTGGCATGGACAGATTTGGCATACTACCCATTCCTAGAGCAAAATCCAACAAATCATGATTTAATATTGCAGAGGCTCCAGCAAGTAATCGGCTCCATTGTGCTAGACAGCAACTACACAAAGCAACATGCATCCAGAGATACAATGAGCTAAAATAGATCCTCGTGTATAACATTACTTTTTTTTCCTGAAGTTTAGACAAGACAGCTCACAGAGGAAAATATACTGAAGAACATGAATTGGACTTGATGATCTTAGAGGTCTTTTCCAAGCTTAATGATTCTACGATTCTAAAAAAAAAAAAAATCCTTATAAGCAATTCATTCTCAAGGTAGATTTAGCCAGTATTTCACAAAAGAGTAAGATCTAGTTTTCTATAATTGCAGCTGTAACTAGTTCTTCAGTGAGCCTTTCCCCATCTGGCCCCGAGAGAGAACTACAACACAACTCCACAGTTGTGACTATCCTCTACGGGGAAAAAGCTGACACAGTTTCTGAAATAAGCCTCTTCCAAGTGTCAGCCTTGATGGGCGAGAAGTCCATACTTAGGGACATATGCTTAGCAAACGGCTTCTTCAAGGCAGTTGCCTGAAGCTAATGAGGGCACTTGAATTACTGGCTGAATCTTGTGGAGGACAACAGTATGCAGATGGTATCATGGAAGGTTAAGAGGCATTAATTTCTTGCCAACCACAGTTATCTATACTTGTATGCAAACACACCAGATTTGCCAATAGGCAGATATTTTAAAACATGTATGTATTTAATATATGCATACATTTTATTTCAGCACAGAACTATGCACTAATTTTGTAATCCAGCTGAAGTTATTATGCATATTTTGTTCTACAAGACAACAAAACAACAACTAACAGACATGCACTGAATCCCAAAACCATGTCAGAAAAGGAAAAATAAAAATTGAAATAATTATATTCAGTTGATCATATAGCCAAAACAGGTAACCTGATTAATTCTGAAAAAATATTTAAATAAGTGTTCTAAAAAAAACTTCGACCTTTACCAAGTTTAACTTTAAAAACCCCGAGTATAAATAGGTGAATGAGTAGGAGGGAGATAAAAAAGACCTTCAGCACAAGATGACAGCCTGCAAGTCAGATGGCAGAGGTGAATGGCCTTCTTGCACCTCATGTCAAAATTCAATAGACGGTTCTTTATTATTACATGCCTTCAAAGAATGAAATTATCAAAAATGTCAAGAAAATGACTTTGCAAATTTCCTAAATCAGTACACCCTTGTGTTTTTTTTACTGATTTGATCAACTGTCACGGTCAGATGAATACTTGTATTTGGCTGCAATTAACTGTGGCTTTTTTACCTCTGAACACTAAGTAATTATATACTCATAAGTACCAAAGCGAGCTGACATTAGTGGGGAAAATACTGGAGTTTGTTTCATGACAGGAGGGAGAACCGTAGGCAAGTGCTGTCCTTGCAATTTCAGCTTGATCAGTTTCATGGCTATAGAGAATTCCTGCTGATCCATTTTTCCATCTTTGTTCAGGTCTGATAGTGTCCTTAAAAATAAAATAAAATTAAATTAAGAACGCTTACCAGGAAGAAATGCAAATTTAAACTTTTTCACTTAATGAGACGCTTTTTATCAAATCTGTTTACTGCTTTTTTACTAGAAAAGAACAACCTTATTGCAACTATCTGTAGATTTTCTACTTTTGACAACATTCCAACTCTCAGAAGTTTGCAGATTGTAACTTTTCTAGTTTGCCAACCTACAGGTATTGAAAGCCAACCTGGACTTCCAAACGTAACATTTGTCTGCCTGCATTAAGTACAATCCACTTGGTCGTTCTCTGCAGAGTTCAATTTTAAAGTTGCTGTATATTTAATATCGAACACCTGGGAAAGCAGGAAGACACTCAGAAAAGCAGTAGTCTCCTGCTCAGCGGACACACTTCTTGCTATAGATATGCCTCTGCTATGCCTCTTCCTATGCTACTAGCCAGACCAATCATTTTAAATTTATGTCTGGTATTTTAAAGAATTAATACAAGAATCTGAAACAGGAGTATGCAGAAACCTGCTAAAGGCACTATATACCACTATGAAAACTGCATTAATTCACAAGCAGCATGGGTTTTCTTAAGCCTGATATCCACACTGCCTTCCTTTGACACTTTTCCAAATAAACTTAAATACCACAGGAAATATATGCAACAGTGCATATATAAACAGACAGAATTTCTGGTGAGACAGAAAATCTGAAATCTTGTTAATATTTAAACATGTGAGGACCAGGCACAGGAATGTAAATAAAATTAGGAGAAGAAACCCCAACAGAATAAACATTAACCTATACTTCCCTTTCATAGCTTCATTCTGTTACTATTCAGCAAAAAACCCCACGGCCCTACCACCCTTTTCTATGCACTTTAAATGTCTGAAGATGAAACTAAATTTGCATTCAGTTAGTTTCTTTAATACTCTTTCACAAGTGAGTTGTTCTTAATTATGATGAGCTGCAGCTCCATGTCTTTTAGCATGTGTACATCTCGATAACAACCAAGCACCCCAAGCCGAACACAGTATTCTGGTGAGGACTGGAGTTACGAAGAAGAAAATGTCTGTTTGAAGTGTTGCAACCACCACGTACATGCTGCAAAGAACAGCACCGTTTTCCAGTGTCTGCGTTACAGCATAGGTTGGTATCTTACAGAGTATTATAACTGACCTTCTGCTAACATTTTCTGTGGCTTCAGATTTTTTCCTGTTTTCTACTTTCAGTGTATTTTCCACTCCCAGTTTAGCAGCATATAATTTTTCCCATGCTTAATCTTATTTCAATTTTTCAGTGGTTACTAGTATTTCAAACATCATTCAACTTGGTATCCCTGGGAGTTCATTAACCCATTATTTATCTCTTTTCCATATTATTATTTAAAGTATTATTTTTGTACCTCTTTTTCCATATTATTAGTTAAAATATTAAGACAAGGCTTAACAATGACCTTTGTGGCAGTCCAGCCGGCACTTCCTTCCATAAAAGCCTTGCAATTTCTCATCACTTTGTTTCAAGCACTTGCTACAGTTTCAAAAGGCTGTGTTCAACATGATCCAGTTTGAAATAACATCACAAGAAAGATTTTAAAATATATTGCTTTTTAATTAAGTGTTGGTACACATACAGACTCAATCTTTCCTCTAAATTTAATAAAATTAATAAAACAATGATTCAGACAACACTCCTACTTTGACTGCTGAAGCCTCTTTGAGACAACACAACATACCAAAGATAGCATTTGAACACTACTCATCTCACACCTTGGGAAGAAAAAAATAATAAAGCATAGCTTACCATATTTCAGCAAGAATTGAAGCTGGCAGACCCGATTGCAAAAAAAAGGTACGTGCTTGATCACCTATGATAAACAAGAAAGACAGACAGACTTTTACTCTACAGATAAGTTTTGTACCACCTAACTCCTTCCCCGGTGACAGCAATTGTCAGATACCCACGTATCCTATAATTCTGAATCTTTGCTCTGAGAAGTGATTTCAAATAGCTGTAAAGAGATTCACCAGACCACAAATCAACAGCTGCCAAGAGTTTAACAGATGCAAGACTTAAAGAAGTAAAAATGACTGGAAATCTCGTCCTGATCCAATTGCTTTTACAGGAAAGGTAAGTGTACTATTTCTTTACTTCTCCACCATCCAACCTGACCTGAGCCAGTATGGCCTCTCTAGAAAAACTGGAAAAATATCCTGTTCTAAATAATATTGTGTTCCATCAGAGAACGAACATCCACTCTTTCAGCATTTCAGAAAGGGAACAGGAGTTGTTGTGTGATTCCACACCAAGTTCCACATCAGTTGGTACTGATGGTGCTGTTAAACGGATGCGTAACAGAACGCGAACAGTGGTGTTCATGCTTACCTATCACTGAATTGCAGATGCTTAAAGGTAAGACTTCAAGTCATTCTTTCAGCTCTCTCTTCCCTTATATTCATACACAACCTTTCATTTCAAGCACTTGCCAAATAAATAACAAAGCCTGCAGACGTACATGCAGGTAGGAGCCCAGACGTAGCCTGAAGGTGGTCCCTGGGACTGCAGACTTTTCAGCTGGTGGTAAAGCAAACACCAACCTCCTTGTGTTGTTTGGGCAAAGGAGGAGGCACGTACCACTTTGCCAGAAGATGTGCACGTTCCAAACAGAGAACTTGCCACTCTCTCCTCAGCCCTTTTCAGACCAGAAAGAGGGAAAGCAGGGGTGATGGAGTCACCAGCTAGGGTGCTAGAAGGTAAGTTAGGCAGGTAGGAGCCATCAGGGCTGGTCTTTAGTGCCCACCCACACACAAAGAACAGGGCATTCTTAAATTAAGTCATCTTTGCCTATGAAATCGAGCCTTTTCTTGATGCCACAAGCAGACTCTCAAATTTAAAAACTGCAAATTCTAAGGTGCACAGCAACGTGACCCAATTGTTCCAGAGGAGAAGCAGCTGAATGCAACTGGAACTGACAGCAGGCAACTGCAAAATGCCATTAGCCTATCCACGTCTCGCTCAAGGCCCAAGGGTTAATAAATTTCAAGCACTCATTAACAAGGACAAGCTGTCAGCATCTCTTTCCCTGCCTCCTTCCACCCAAACAAAGCTATCTAACAGCACAGTATTCTCTAACACTGTTCAGACAGAGGAGAGCCACTTCTGTCCCTTGCCACAATAGCTGCTCTAAGTGCTCCTTGGCAGCCTCCCATGCAGCCTGACACTCTTTGGTTTTTGAAACTATACACAATGACAGCAATTAACTGCTGCCTGCAAAAGTGACAGGGTTAACAGAAGAGCGTTCCTGTGCCAGACTTTAGCCCAAAGCTTGTAGAAGTTTAGTGAGACCTGCACAGGCTGGAGAGTTGGGTGCAGAGGAACCTGATGAAATTCAACAAGGGCAAGTGCAGGGTCCTGCACCTGGGGAGGAACAACCCCATGCATCAGTTCAGGCTGGGGTGAACCTGCTGGAGAGCAGCTCTGCGGAGAGGGACCTGGGTGTCCTGGTGGACGACAGGTTAACCATGAGCCAGCAGTGTGCCCTGGCTGCCAAGAAAGCCAATGGGATCCCGGGGTGCATCAAGAACAG
>Ga0065711_1001299_pt1 | contig 45196 bp, 19 predicted proteins | sample Hoacrofraction12_FD_59098 | JGI IMG/M metagenome (GOLD analysis project Ga0065711, IMG submission 59098) | Hoatzin crop microbial communities from Cojedes, Venezuela - Epithelial fraction 12 v2 (version 2) | ecosystem: Host-associated > Birds > Digestive system > Esophagus > Crop | place... | reverse complement strand
TTTCCCCCCCCCCCCCAAGTTTATGCCCGTAGTCTGATTACAGAAAGGGCACCTGTCTTTTATTTCAAATATTGTGCAGAGGCCACTTGTAGTTAGAAGGTTCAGCTCCAGTTCCCGTTTCTTCCTGATAGATTCTGGCCCCTCTTTGCTACAGATGTGCAAGAATCAACCTCGATCTTGATAACAAGAACTCTTCTGATAAATGAGAAACATCTCTGTAATCCCTCCTGCAGAGAAGGAGACTATGCTATGATTTCTTACATACCTAGAGAATGCTGAAATTACTAAGGTACTGTAGAAAAAGTGTCTGTTAACACCATTATCACTATTAGAAAATATTCTCTATTTCTTGAGTTCCTTTCACCTGTAGCTACTACAGTCCAAAAGCGACAATGAAAGGGATTGTTACTTAGATTGCTTGGTTGTTTTGGTTTTTTTATTCTGCTATCCTTCCTAGAAATTAAATACCATTACCATTTACAAGGTACACCTCCATCACTAATGGCTCTGTTGTCAAGATGTTATTTTTATCTGGCCGAACTTCCTGTGGCCATTTCTAATTACTTTTTCTGCACTGACATACATGTGTATAAATCTGTACACATTTCCAAGTGTTGAGGCTAGACCATGCTACATAGTCGCGTACTGTAGAATCCACACTTTGAAGCACTGGCAGTCTAGAAAAATTTTCAGTTCCTTGCATTTTCCAAGACAAGACACCTTCCAAGAAATGGAACTCATTTCACAATGCTTTTGAGAATAAAATCTTTGGCTACCTAGACCTGCTTACTTACACGTTCCTTGGAACAAATTTTGTGGCCTATTTCTGAAGATGGGAACAAATAGTCTGTTTTATCTACTGTCCAGTGAGATGGAGAGCAGGTGGCACAAGGCTAAGTTTGCATGTGGTGATGACTAAGCAATTATGCTTAGAAAAAGCACAGAAGTAATTTCAGTAGAGTTTAGTAGTTTAGATTTGTTCATAGTCCCATGAAGTCTTCCAAACCAGCTTATTTTGAATGGAAAGTTGAGTCTATCGGCAGGCCACATTTACATCTCTCTGTCCCTACCATCTAAACACACCCTTGAAATTAGTTCAGCTGTATGTTACTACATTTCTGGTTTAATTCTGGGGCTTTTATAACAGGAATTATTTAACACTGAATTTATTTGGAACTTAACTCTTAGCGACATCTCAGAGTAAGAAATACATTTTTATAGCCTAGTGGTAGTTCCTCTTGGTGTCCTGAAAAGTCAGAGATTTATCCAAATTACAGCCCTCAGTTGTCCATAGAACATAGCAATCTGTCCATTTCCTAATCTTTACTGAATGCTACTTATGCAACTGCCAACCTTGTGAGATACCGGGGTCAAGCCTGCTTAGCGTTATCTAGTATTAATGAATAGACAGATGAATTGACTAATGTTAGACTTGCAAAAAATTTGCAGGCAAGTTACACCACTCAAATCACAAGGGTGAAGTCCATGCAACCAAGGGCATAGGAAGATGCCACAGGAGGTGTTCCAAAGCAGTTATGATCTGGAGGGAAGCTGAGCTGTCCACTGAACAATTCAAACCTGGATGATTCAGTGCTCTTCACTGATCAGAAAAACTCAGCTCTGTTGCATACCATGGATTACATGTTGCCTGTGTTCAGATCTCTATACCACCTTTGGTTTTTTTCAGAATTCAACTTGGTGAAACTTTATGTATTATAGTAAAAAAAGTAGATTCACTAGGAAATCTAGTGGTTCATTCAGGTCTTAAAAATCTACATATCAGCAAATATTAACATAAAACAGTATTCTGTATAAACTTTCACTGACAAATATAGCCAGTTGTAGCATATTCTTTAGAAATATAGAAGATACAAAACAATATCTGGGATTGTTATTCTGGTTTAATGCATTCTGTCACTAAATATAACCCAAACAAACAAAACTCCACAAATGACCACAATTTGTATTCTCAGCTTAAGTGTCACATCGTGGATTCAGACAATCACCTTCCAGAGAGAGCAGGAGGAAAGAAATGTAAACAGGATTTGGCAAAACCCCCTTTTATTAACAAATAAATAAAGATTAAATGTTTTACACATTTCTCATGCAGATTTCATTCTTTGGTCACAGATGAAAAGTCAACATTTGCAAATGGAGATAGACCAAATACAATAATACATGGACAGTCAGAACAGCAGATTCTTTCCCTAGGAGGATATAGTTATTTAGACAGACTTTATGGTACACAAAGAGCAGACAGCATATCTTTACAAATTTGCACCCATCTTCAGCATGGCATGGAACTCATCCATCTTCTTGTCTGCTGAAGCTAATCCTATGAAGAGTGTTGTCTCATCTAATCTTATTTCCTCAAAATTAGCATATTTTCTCGCCATACATTTAATTTTAGCTAGACAATCTAACAAATCAAAATTCCACAAAGGACTCAAATGAACCTTCTAAATTTGATTGGATCACTTAATGAGACCAAAGCACAGTCAGTGTTCAGGCATTTGGAATAATACTAATTTTCAGCAAGAATCATTTTTTCTTATGTAGCTCTTCATTTTGCTGCCCAAAACTGGCTTTATTCCCAAAAGGTGATGATGGATGATGATAATGAAATATTTATAAAGTATCCCATGGTCACAATCATTTACTATCTTTTTTTCTCTCACATCTAAATATTTATGGTACTTGATAAAAATATTTTGTTTTAATTGATTTACAGGCAACTGCTGAGACATGGTCACATTTTCTGATCTATTAATATGCTCCAAAGACGAACGTGCTGTTAGTCAAAAACAACTTAAGTCTCAATTTGGAAGATTCTGCCAACTATTTATCATAAGCTTACTATTCATATTATCCACCAAAGAATCATGGAAAGAGGAAACCAGGATAGGGACCACTGCAAGAGTTATCTTCTTATTTAATCACAAATAGTAACAATCTTCATTATAAGTAACTTTTAGGGAAAAGATTATTTTACGATAAGCATACAACTTACTTCACTGTCCTACAGCCTTTCCAGACTTCCAGAAATTTGGGCCCAGTTTTCAGTATATTTCTGCATTCCTGTAAGTTTCACTTTTTCTCAAATCAAACAAACCACAGTTTTATGACACACTCCTGGCTGGGGCTGTCAGTTTGTTTCTTTCCAAAAGTAAGAAGTCTGGATTTTAATCTTGGGAAAAATAGTTCCAATTTATTAACTTTGTGACCTTTAGCAAATCTATAACATAAGGCTTCCATGAGGAACAATCAGTGTAGTTTCACTTCAAATTCTATCACTTAGTTGTATTTTTAAACATTCAGCCCTATTTCCTAACTATTATTTTCTTAGCACTAGATTAACCACTGTACAGTCACAAGTGCCAAAGTAACATTTTTCCTATGATTTTTGAACAAAAAAGATAACAAATCAACTGTCTACTCTGAGGAATACATGAAAAATGAAAAAAAAAAGAACCCTCAATAGGAAAAAGTTCCAAATCTTATACTCCAGACAGCAATTCATCTAAGAGGAAAACGATAAATGCAGACATATAGTACGACGTTTAAAATCACAACATAAATTAAGAAATATAATTGACTATTTTTGCTGAGAAATATGAAACTGATGCCATAAATAGGTTAATTACAGCTGTCTAAACAAACATTAAATTTAAGTTGAAATGCAGCTTTCTTACAAAGCCCTACTACTAATGTATGTTTTTTGTTGCTTTTATGTTTTCCTGTTTTTTCTTCAGTGCAATTCAGACCAAAATCAAATTTAGGTTAAACTGAATTTGTTGCAAATTTGTGGCAGATGTGTAAGTGCTATTATGTAAATAAGTAGCTTAACTGAAAACATCTATTTGAAGTACATTTCTCTATGCCGAATTAGCACCTAAATCTGGGAACTCGCTTTCCTAACTTAAGCTACATGAATTTGAATAACTGAAGTATGTAACAGAAGAAAGCGCTTAAATTAGGTGCCTAGTAAGCTGATGGTACTGTTGATTTTGTCTTCCATTCTACACAAAAATGTACGCTTGATAAATTTCACAGGACACAGATGTCAGAGATGCCATTAAACTAATCCAGAGACAAATAATTCTGCTTGTATAATGGTATCTCATTTAGTTCATTTTGTAAAATGCAGTTCAGTGCCAGTTGAGTTGTCAGAACTGCAGGCATATTACACAGAGAATAAGAGAAAGTGCTTTTCTTCATTATGTCTGAGCTACTCTCATGCTACAGTTCCTTCATTTTCTTTAAAAACTATGTTCATTTACATCATTGTTTCAGAAGAGATATCCATAAGTTTCTTAACGAGCTTATATAGCTTACAGTAAAACTCCCATTAAACAAATGTTCCTGAGTCAAAACACTTACATTTTATTAAACCATGCTTGAAAATTAATCTGTGTTCTATTTAGTCATTACATTAAATATACTGAAAATTAATATGGAAGCAATGTTTGTGTACACTATTTTCCAAATAATTGCGATTAGTCACATGGTCCTATCATAATCCTTGGCAAAAGCTATACTTTGGGCTTTCAAATTTTACCTGGAAGGCTGAAGAATAAAATCTTTTTGATTCTAAAGAGGAAATCAAATCATATTTATCATGAACAGTGAATCCACATTTAATGGAGGCTGAAAAGTTTCATTTGTCTTCTTTCTATTTAATGAAAAACCTCAGCAAACCAAGCCTTCTAGACCTCTTATGGTGTTTTTTTTACTGTATTACATGTATTCTTTAAACTGCAGCTAGAAAATAGGCCACTTTAAGTTGCATCCCAATCTAAGTACACAGTAAAAAGATTGTTTGAAATTAGTGCACAAAGTGCACTTATGCTAGGTCTCCACTGACACATTTAGAGGAATTTCCTGAACAGCATCTCCAGGTGCCTGAACTTTTTTAAACAAATATTGCTGATTTTAAAATGGATTAAAATGGATTGAGAGAGACCATGAGGAAGAATTGTTCCTATGAGCACAGATCATTAACACCTACACATGTAACAGGCACTTTACATTGTATAGTCCTTTATGATTGTACACAGTTAGGTTTCCCAAGTAATAAAAAAAAAATCTTTGGAAGTTTAGGAAATTTGTTTCATATGTAAAGCAATTTTGGGGCAGGAGCTTACCAAGAAAAACAGATATTTTGCTTTCCTGAAACCATTGTTTTTGTATAATACCAAAAGACAAGATTTGAGACCTGCTTATTTCCTTAGAATTCATTTCATTGTTATGAAATGTAGCTAGAAGCATAGAAGAACAGAAGAATCTGACAATTCCTATAACATAAGAGTTGTGAATACTTGGCAGTTCACTGGAGATTTTTTTTTTTGCTCCAGTTTGAGACATAAAAGTAAACAGTAATTTCATATATTTGATTTCCTGGTTTTATTTTCCATCTTGTAATAATAACATAAAGAAGAACTTTAAAAAATCAACGCACAATTAATTCTGGGCACATACTGAATGAGGTATGGTATATGCTGATCACGTTCAAGCTTCTGAAAGTATTGGGCAGTATGAACAGTTTTGTGCTTACTGAAATTCTGGTAGAATTGAAAAACTACGAAGGAACTCAGAATAACAACCTGAAAGCATATATTTTTCTTCTTGCACTAAAAAAAAAAAAAAAGCTAATATACCAAAATATAAAAAGAGAATGAATAATTTCAGTTTCTGGATTTAGTTCACTGAACATTTCCACTGTTTCACCTCCCTGACAGGAACTGCAGTGCAGATGTTAATTACCATTTATAGAATGCCTTGTCAAAACACCTAAGAATTATTGTTCCGTTAATAACTTTGTCCTGCACTTGGGTTCCATGTCTGATTTGAGCTGAAAAATGCTGAAAAGGATCACTGACACTCAGTTAGGACATCCAGTCTTTCCCTGCAAAGCTCAGCCAGTAATGCATGGCTTTGTGCCAACAATTTAACTTTAGAATAGGAACTATTATAAAATTGTAGTTATGAGGGAATTAACAACCACATTTCAGAAGATTATTATCCTTGTATCAAGTGAGTTAATTTAATAAATTGTCACTTCAGAGGCAGCAAGTTATTTAGAAACAATGCCAAAGACTTAAGAGCACAATGACCTATCTGAGATGCCAGAACACTTTATTGGTAGACAAACAGAACTATTTCAGGTCACTTCATTCGGTGGGATAACAGAGATAGGCAGCTATTTCTCCATGGATTCATTGGACATACACCTCTTCTCCTTCAAAATAAGTTGTGCTTTTGCTACTGCTTCGTTGGGTGTAAAACTGGGTCTTTTGTCTCTATAGAACACCAAATGAATTTCACCGGCAAGCTTGATTTAGGAAGGCATGCACTGAAAGAAACAGATCAATACCCTTGTGAACTACAAGTCATTCCTTTAGCATTTAGCTTCCCTATATACCACACCTATTCTTCCTTTACAAGTTCTTCAGCTCAATACTCTCCTTTTTCTAAGTTGTCTATATACAGCTCTGCTTACTCTCTTTATGACACGTTTTCAACTCAGGTCTCATCAGTATTCCTGTTTTTTCTCCAAAAAATGATTTCCTCCCACGATCTTCTCAACTGCCTGGACGATAAGTCCTTCTCTTACACATTTCTATCACTGAATTTAGTTACGAGATTTCACTTAAAATGAGCGAGGGGCTTCTTTTTGTACTTCATTTAGGTATAAAAGTTAGTTATTTAAATACTGAGTCATAAGTAAGGTAGGACTCACTCCACTGTAGGGGTCAGTTCTAGAGACAGTCATCTGAACTGATTATGCAAAGAGAAGGTTTTGTCTTCCATATTTGCAACTTAAAAGATCAAGGTGACGAAGTACTATAGAGGAGCAAAGTATAGGACTGAGACTGAGATTCAGATCAGAAATATGGACATCTATAATGCATATATCTACATGGGAACCACAGATACATATATTTTCTAATTCTCATCTTAATTAACTGATATCCTGTTGATCCTATTGGCCCAGTAAATACAACACAGTGATTTGCCAAACCAAATATACAGAAGTGAATCTGAACATCTCTCTGTATCATACTGACTGTTATGACTAGATCTCTATCAGTCATAAAGAGAAGTTAAGGCGTCTAAAACTTTTGTACACACCTTCATTGTAGATCGCTAAATTTAGCATCTGAATCCGGAGCTATGTCCTAACCTTGGCTTTGCCATAACACTTCACCACTTTGATCTCTGAATATGCACACACATTAAGATTAGGAAACCTTCCTTTACACAATTAATTATTTCTTTAAAACTAATTGCTATATCAAATCACTGACTTTTTTACTTACAAAATTAAGCTTTCAGATAATCTTAAAACACATGCTGAAGAGTTTCAGGACAATTTCTCTATAGAAAATTTTCATTTTTTTCTGCATTGTGACACAAAAATAGAATGGAATTTCCTAGAAATATCAAGAGCAACATTCACTTCCACAGTATTGCAGGTCTCTGTCACCATAACAATATGGATTTCTGAAGCATTAAGAGACCAAAGCTGCAGCTGTAGGACAGTGAGCCAGGCCAACAAAACTGAAAAACAGCCAACAACTGAAAATTACACCAATGTTAATAGCTTTGTCAAGTGTAAGGTGAGATGATAAACCCTTCAAAAAAATTTGAAATAATGGATTACATCCTAAATTGTATTTGGTCCCCCACTCCAGCACTGAGTGCTAGCAGCATTCCTGATTAAAATGGAAAATATTGTTCCCTGTTGTGGGGAGAAAAATAGCACTGAAAGCAGAAAACACCTGGCAGACACATTGAATATGAACCTCTTTATTAAGCACTGCATTTTTTTTCTTTGTTAATTAATCTATTTCACTGTCTCAGATAATCACTTTGCAACTTCTCAGTAGCCTGACTTTCAAAGGAACTTTACGCTCTATCAGTTGCTACACCTGTGTTGTCAAAGAACATGGGAATGACCTAAACATCTTGGTAATTTGTTCACTGCTGGCTTGCATACCGCTTCCACAGTGCTCTGCTTCCAGAAGGGAGTAACATTAAAAACATTCCTTGTCCTAATGGTTACGCATCAACAGTGTCTTCTCTGGGTCTATGTTAGTTTACTAAGCAAACCTTCAGGGTCCTACTAGTTTACAGCTAAAAGATGGAGGCAGTAAGATCTCCTTGTTGATGACTAGGAGATTTTATCTTGTTTCATTCAGGAGCATAAAACCAGAAAGAGAAGAAAGTGAAAAGCAGAAAACAAATAAAGATGTAAAATGATTTTGTAAATTAAGAGCTGGTGTTGTCACGAGAATAGATCTGGTGACATGGTGTCTATGATAACAGACAATTGAACTCCTTCCTAAAATTTAGATGCTTGTATTAGCAAAAAATAGAAAAACAGTAGCCTAATTTTTACTGTCCATATTAGTGGAAGTTTATATTCTTACATTTTATATCTTAATGTCTGACTACAGCCATGGTAGCTGATGTACAATAGAAGTTTGCACTGTAATAAAGTATTAAGACAATATAGTCACAATGTACTGTTTCTAACACACAACAGATAAAATGATTTATAATTCCTAACAGAGACAATAAGAATTCTTAGCAAGAAGGTGGGATTTTTTAGTATGAATGCTGTCCAGCGTTCACATACTTTAGAAAAATCTCATCTAGTAAAAGCAGGTACTAGAAGTAGGAATGATCTAATGAAATACTGGCATTTGTAATTGAAGAATACCTTTCAGCTAATCATCTAGATTCTTTAAGCAGGCTCTTTTACAATGTGATTCATCTGAACACCTTTAGGTTTTACTTTACGATGAGATGAATTGTGCCCTGAACGTGTCTACTTCTCCCTGCTGACTACTAAATTACCCAAAGTGCCTAGATCAGATGCACACATGGGATCCTTAGCTTCTACAGCTGAAGCAATGGAAGACAGATCTTTCAAAATACTTACTGAATCAAAGACAATGTGTGTGACCTTAGCTGCGCCGTTTTGTTCCTCCATGTCTTTACTGCTCACCTATAAAATGAGGGTATTAGAATTTCCATACCTTACAAGGCAATGCAGAGGGCTGTGGATTACATGGCTCTCTAATACCATGGCAATGGGTGCCATATAAGTACTTAAACTTCTTCTGGATTGTTAAATGAAGAAACCAAAAAGAACAGACAGTAAAACTTGCAAACCAATTTCTCTACAGAGAGAGCCATTTGATATCTCCCTGAAGCAAACCGCCATGAAGGATGACGTTTGTATAAAGCACACTATGATTAATCATGACAATAACAGTGATGATTTTGGAAGAAGGGGTATCCCTCCTTCCTGAATAGAAAATTCACACAGGATATGGTTTTCTCTTTTGCCACAAGCTGTTCCATTTGTCTCATGATTCAAGTAAACAATTGCTGTAACAACAAAAATATCCTTTGTGTTTATTGCCCACTGATAAACGATACATCCTTTTAAATTTTCTTTGTCCTGTTTTAAGACAGCTATCAGGGAAGTTTGCCAGCATTCAAACCTTTAGTGAAAAATTCGTTATAATGCATTTCTAGTGTTATGATGTGACTCTTGTGATAAGATATACGCTTGTTTCATATATGCAAAGGCTGATTTTGATTTCATTTGCACCAATTGACTTCAGCTGAATTATTCACAATTTACGCTAAAACCACTGTAAGAATCATCCCCATATTTCATCCAGAGCTTACAAATCTCCAGCAGGAAAGTGCCTTTTTATTGTAAGGCTACATTGGCATTCATCCAGAATTCCCTGGGAGAAAGAGGGTTTTAACCACATTGATTTAGAGAAACATAGAGGGCTTATTTATTTAAAATCAAGGATATAAATATTTTAACAGCAGCAGCAGCAGCCATAAAGAGAAGGCAGCATTCAAAGTTGCTGCAAATAAAAAAATCTCCAGTTAGGCTGTCTAGAGCTAATGGCTGATGATAGAATTTGAAGAGTGCAGAGAAATAGGTACAAAGAAGTACTTGTCAATAATAAGAACAGCACTATATTTACAATCTGATGTTTAAAGCCAAAATAGACATTCTTTTCTCTGTTTGATCTGAAGAAAAGTTATCTGCTGCTCACAGGCCCGAATTTGAGTCTTCTTATGTCACTCAAAAGAAGTACTGAGATAACTGTGCTAGAGATGACAGGCTAGTAACCCCTCTAGAAAGCCAGACCTGTGGGGGGGGTGTCAAGTTTTCTGTGTCTGGGCTGAAAACACTCTTTCTACTTGGAAACACTCTCTTTTGTTCTCCCATATTGCCTGAAATTCATTCTCAAGAGATATGAGAAGTTGAAATTCATCTCATAGAATATAGGTCTCTACAATTTCCATAGGAACAAAGAATCACGAAGTTCATGTAAATATTTTTTTTCTTCTCAAGGCAGAACAGCTTACAGAAGTCATAAACAAGATCTCCACCTGTATCAACAGTTATAGCACCACTCAAGTTAGGTGTCCCCCCCAGTATCTGTCTCTGCAAGAGACACATAAGAATAAGCCAATCTTACACAATCTCAGCCATATAAGAAAGAACGAAAGGAGCTCAGATTATTTATAACTATACATTTACAACATACATTTTTGCTAACTGGAAAACTGACACGACGAGAAACAAAAACTGGTGACTTAATGAGCTATTGTATTTTAATAGAATGATTGTCTTTCTCTCAAAACATTTACAGAGCATTTTGCTTGTTATAATAAATTATCATCCTAAATAAAATATAGAAAGTAGAGAAATCTTGAAGACTAAAGAGACAGAGAACCTTGGGAGATCAAGCTCAAATATCTGGACATGTCAAATAACAAACTCTTTCATTCCCCACAAAATTTGCAAAATCCACTTGCTTGTCCCGAAATTCCCCTTCTGGTGACCTTATCTATCAACCACAGGCAAATAATATGTGCAAATAATAAACAGCGAGTCCGTTCACAGCCCAACGCCAGTCAGAACAGGAGCAGTGTCCCCGTGTAACTTGCATCGTGAATGTGTGGCCCTGAGACCAGAAGCCTGGACACGAGCTCCTTGCAGGGGCTTCTCCACCAGAGCATGGTTTGGACAAAGAGAGAACTGCAGTAACCCTCTTGATGGGGGATTTTCAATATGGCTTTATTTGCTTCTGAATCAGATCTGATTAAGTTTTGGAAGCTGAGTGCAAGACCGACAGATGTCTTGAAGACTTTTGAATAACAGTCTTTTACCTTTAAAAGTCTTTTGAGCTGTCATTGCAGAAGACAGTTACAGCTTCCCTTGTAACGCATGCACTTTACTACTGGAGTGGTAATTAGGTGTTTGTTCCAGTAGCCAGTGACAACCACTAATGACTTTGTTAATTATTTCCCCTCTCTAACGTCCTATTCTTGGGTCAGTAAGAAAGCAGCAAAGGGAAAAGTGACTTCTGCCTAGTCTACACACCAGAGATTTTATTGATATTAGCAGTGATACAAGCTTTTATCGACTAGCTTACAGCAGAGCAAAGTGAGTGGAATATAGACAAAAGACAGAATAACCCTTACACACGAACCTTAGAAGTTCTGGTAAAGCTGCTCTGTGAACATAGTTACAGGGCATCTGAGATAAAAGCAATAAAAGTGTCTTTCAGCTCTGATAATGGGGTTGCTGTTTCTTAGGCATAGCTGCTCTGTACGCCTATCAGAGCTGCCTCTGTGTTCACACATCATTCCTAAACTCCAGACATACAGACCCTATCAGCCGGATCCTCTAAGGGGCAAGACATTCCTTTTTTTCATCTTTACATTCAAAAGGTTTTCGTATGTTTTTACTTTTTCTTAGGTCACATAATATTTACACAACAGAGGGACAAATTCTACAACATTCCACTTCCTTCATAATTGCTTTGTATATTTTTACAGAATGATTACTCAGAATTTGATTCTGTTTTAAGGAGGATTTACTGAACCTACCATCTTCAAAACTGGACAAAATAATATAATAAAACCCAACAGATTAACAAAAAAAGCATACATCCTTAAACACTCTGCTAGTCTACCAACTTCTATTAATTCATTTTTTAATTCTAAAACCTAGAAACAACTGAAATCTACTCCCAATGAATGAAATAAAAGAGGGAACCTGGTGCATTTTAGATGACCTTTCTTTAGGTAATCAAGAAGAGTTTAACACATAGCAGTCTTCAACACTATTGTACTAAATATACCGCGAGAGTGCAATTCTTCCTTTTTGTCAATAGGCTTTATTTCTGGATAAGTAGTATTCTAACTAGAAATGTTGTACGACTTTTGCTTCACCAAAAGCATGGATATGATTATGGATATTCTCAGTACAGTCCAAATGCATGATGATAAACAGTGTCTGAAAAGATAACTACAAGGAACACAAAAAATGTTTTATTAGGCTAATTTCCAGACCGTTATCCCAGATAAGATTTTGGGAGGTGAAAAACATAGCAAATTACTTTCAAATCAGCAAATACAGAAGATTTAAGATGCTCCAGCACACTCTTCAGGGTATACATTTTATATGTAGTTAATATAAAAAAAATAAGATCATAGCTAAATGTATAAAAATGTGCCAAATATGTCACTCATATCATTCATTAATGGTAAGCTGATTAACACAACATATTTTATTTCAGAATGAAATTCAAAGCCTGTTATGGCAAAACAATTTAGGCTTACAGGATTGCATCAAGCACTGTTATGCTTGACCATGCTAATGTAGCCGGTTTTATTTCAGAAGCACTGGGGAGGGAAGCATGAAATCATTAGTAATTATATAAATATTAAGGCCACACAACTGGCTTTATTACTGTTTTCAAATGGTAGCATCTGCAAATTCAGCCTGTAATAAACACTAATGCATCCAGAGACGGGACTGCTGACACATGAATGGGATGCTTTGTCAGACTTGCATAAAAATGTAGATGAACTGCAGGGAAAGAAAACCAAAGAATTCAAAGGGTTTCTTGATTGCCTTCTTTAAAATGCCAAGAACTTAAGCTGGCCTTTCTTATCTTCTTCTACATGCATGTGACACTTTAGGAGGTCTTTCTTATTGTACTATAATTCAGTAATTGTTCCAGCTCTGTGCACCACGCTTTCCTTCCAAAGGGCAGCATGAGATATATAATTCTGGTAATGAACAGCTGCATAATTTAAGGGTTGAACTAGCAGGGCACTGTTCCTTATTTGTGTTTTCTTAGCAGTTGCCAAGATATTCCAAGCCTATTTAGGAATACAATCCTTTGTCTGCCTTGTTCCTTGTAGATGATATATGTTGAGACTTGGTCGTGATCCAGAAAACAGATTTTATCAGCTGAAGTACCAGAGCAAGATTTCCTCTCATTTTGCTTCAAAGTGCAGCAGTACAGAGCTATAACAAGGTAATTTTTTTCCCCAGCCATGAACATTCTCTGTTCTATCATGCAGACTTGTTCAAACCCAGTGCTATCCCCTTTCCAAAGCATAATAGACTTAATCACAGAGCTATCAAAGGCATTTCCACACAACATTTCTCTCACCAAGGCTAATCTTCCAAATGTTAAAAAGGTCCAGGCAGCTAGGCCCTTCAAGATGAAAGCTGCATGCTGATTAATCAGCTGCTTTTTTATTCTGTTAAGGCAAGGGTTCTCTATTTGTAAATAAAAGGTTTATCCTGGATTTCCTGTAAACTAAGGAGCATAAGGCTGCTTTGGACTAGACTCATAAAGAAACAAAGCCTTCTGCCGTTGCATCTGCAGGGGCAGGTTGTTTGTTCTATCGCAAATATACTTTCAGGTGTCCTGGAGAGAATGAGCTAATCTAACACAAACACCATTCCAACATGAGAAAATTACGTGGCAACCTCAAAGTTGCCGGCTTATTAATTACGTTCTTTGGCTTTCGGCGGCACTTTAATTGTTGCTTGCTTGAGGAGACCTGTCTCCAGTTTGTGTCATTGTAGAATTGGTTTATGATGTGTGGCACAGTGTAACACAAGTCCCTCACTGAAACGCTCTCATATTAAAGACAAATACATTTATTTATGACGTAGAGTGCTGGGTCTCTATTCAGATGGTAAATAGGTAGTGTGAAAGAGATGTGACAGTACCAGGAAGGCTAGAAATTGTCTGCAAACTGGCAGCCGCTGTGGTTCACTGACAGCCCGAATTGCTTTCAGGTAGTATGGCACATCTCCATTTGTCACACTTAAAAGCTTGAGCCAAAGATATCCAATTAATACAGAATGCAGTATTTCTCCCTCCTTCAAGCTGGAATAGAAATGCATATGTTTAAGATTCACAGTGTGNATCATGTCACCTACACATCACAAAGAAATGTAGAGCAGTTATAAGTAAAGCTTACGTAACTTAACTCGCATCATNCCCTCTTGGCTGCCTCTCACCTCAGGTTATCTTCTATGCTGTGCATGCCACCACTGTACTATTTATTCCAGGCAATGATTTCTCATGTAGACTGAATCCCTTCTGCTGTAAATCATGCAAACACCTAGCACAGATAGTCTGTGAATACAAGTATCAGTCAACGAGCTTTTGAAATATCTAAGACCAAGAAACAGAAACTGTTCCCTCCTCCGCCAAATTTTGAAGGCAAGGTGAAGGTTGTTTATTTTTAAAGTAGCAGAACCTTCATGAATCAATATCAGTTTTTGACATTATTATATAAGTCCATCCATCACTGCACAGCAAGAACAGCTGTATCTTTTGCCGTGACCCAATGCCAGTTTATATATGATTTGATTTGAATTATTGGTAGTGTAGTCATGAGAGTCAGGTTTATAGAGCTCTTGTATTTTATTGAATCACAGAATTTCCTTGGAAAATTTCCACTGACCCTAAGTAAGTTTACAGAAATCCTCTTTTATCCAGATGAGCTTTTGGTTTTTAAAGAAGATAAAAAATGCAACACTTTCACACACTATAAACACTAATCAAGAAGACCTGTGAGGTGCTCCTTTAGATTCTCTATGGCCAAATTAGATACGCAAAACAGACACACAGAAGGCTACACTACTGGCAATCCATAATCAAAAAGTTTGAAATACTCATACTTTTCAAAGTAACTGATGATACAGATCTTAGTATTCTATTCATCAGATGCATTTGGAAACTTCTGAAACTGCAGTGATGAAATAATAAGGGTTAACTAATGAATAAAGGAAGAGAATGGCACTTTCCCTGCTCTCTGCTATCTGAAGAAAACTGCAGCTGGCCCCCTTCTTTTGGTGTCCCCCTTGAAGCATCCACGAAAAAGTGTTTTAAAGAAAAATGTTCTTAGATACTTATCTGAGTTACTGGCTTTAATTGCCAATTAACATCTTTTACCAACAATTTTCCTGCTTAATGTCATGGTATTTTTGAGTGCAAAGTCCAGTAATAAATATAGAAAACGAAATGTTTCCTGAGCAAGATATTTCAGAACAAATTTAAAACTAATCACTGGAGTATATCCAGGTCTTCAAATATTTTCATGATGAAATTTTCATATATTATTTCCTCTCCTACACCTTCATCTCTTAACACATATGCTATTCAGGAAAAGAAAGCAGATGACAAATATTGAGTGAGAAGGAATACACTTTAAAGATAATTTCTTAAAGATGCTAATCCATTATAAAGAAAAGTATTCATAATTTTGATGCAGATTTTTAATTATGCGGTAAGCATAAGTAGTCTTGCGAACACCTCTAAAATTTTTTCAAATTTAAAATAATACCAGAATATCAACTATAAAACAACATTTACAGGTGTAAAAAGTAAAAACAAAAATAGTGATTTTTATTGCTGTATTAAACTAAAATTGTGAATTATGAGACAAAATGGACACAAAATAAAGTATTTCTCCCCCTCCTTAATAAACATGGTAAGCTCAGGAAAGTAAATTAAATAAAATCACAGAAGTTTTGTGGAGTCACAACTGTTAAATAAAAGATTTCTAAATAAACTGACTGGAAAGAGCCTATGACTCTAACGTAACATTAGATTAAAAAAATATTTTATTACTTTTTAGAGGATAACTTCCAATAATGCAGGTGAAATTTGGTGTAATTTGGGGTTTATTCAAATATAAGTTTATGAAAAGAATCTAAATTATAATCTAAACTATTTGAATTTAATTGTTTGGATTGACATTCTAGATCTCATTTATCATTATGAAAAGAAAGGATAACTTTGGGTATTTTTTGTTTCATTCACAATGTTGATTAGTGGAGGAATGGTTTCAAGCAGTAGTTTGCTTTCTACATCATTGACATATATACACTTTGTTATGCAAGATCTTCTGCTATTTAGCCTTTATGAATCACTTGATATTCTTTATACAGGAGAAATGGGTATGATTGAAAACAGGTGTAATTACATGTCTAGCCATGTAGATGTCTCTAACAGAGATTATCTTAGATTTGTAATATTTTTTTTCTTTTTCCTTTTAGGTGATCCCATCAAATAGCCTAGAAGGCTAACACACTAGAGGAAACCTCTCAGTTATTTCAGTGGCTCACAATCAGTACCTTAAAAAAAACTAGTGCCTGAGTGAGATTGCGCCTGGGGCGGTTTTCTCCTGGAACAACCTCTCCCAGGCACGGTGTAGAGGAGAACATGGGGCAGGGATCTTTCCCAGCAGGCAGGCAGCATGAAGTCATGCTGCTCCGGAGACTGACTGTGCTGGCTTACATAGATATGGGCTACCCAGTTGGTCTCACTGCCTCAACACAGTTCCAGGCATACTTATTTTATAGGCAGTCTCTGCAGCAAAACCAATAAAATACACCAAAGACTTTGTTGTAATTTGTGTACTTTTCTGCTAATAAAAAAAACAAAAAAAAAGGTAATTTTGGTTGTCTGGAGTTATGTTTGTGAGCAAACTATTAAAAATGTTCAGTTAATAAAATTAAGCTTGGACTAAGGGCAAGAATTTTTTTTTCCCTCAGAGATTTCGGTCTGTGTTTGAAAACCCATGTAACTGTAAATGTATTTCCTACATTACATGTTACTGCCACCAATAGTATCCTGGTCTCTGTCACATTTTATCCAGTCCTTGGAATCACTGCTTGCATTGCACTGTTCTGTCAAGACTTTTCCAGAAATGCTTGATTTTGTTTCTTGTTTTTTGGTTTTTTTTTTTGAAAGGAGGGAAAAAAATGCCTTTCATTAGAAAAAAAGTTTGAGGCAACTTCCAGAAGAAAAGACTGTAATGAACCACCCTGTCACACATACCTAGTGGAACTGAAATGTGAAAACAGAAGATGATTCATTACACTTGTCTGCTTACAGATGATCGTTTGAACGGTCACCCAGAAGAAAAATGTCCTCCAAACCGAAAAGGTATATCTGGTAAAGGAAATGGCACTTGTAGGACAAAAAAATGCTATACTTATTATTTACATTAAGAAAATAAGGTTTTCATTATTCAGATACTCACACTTCACCTTTAAAACACACTGCCTTGCTGGTGAAAATAAATCCACATATAAATCTCTTATTTGCTTCCTTTATACGCACATACACAGATAATTAGGCTGTTTGTTGTAAATAATTTTTTTACTTAGGACAACAGAATTTTTCTGGATAAATGTACTCAATCACACTGTGAATACTGACTATGGTATGAATCTACAATCTACAAAATTGTCCTAAGTAATCAGCTATCTTTAAAGCTTCCTCTTGTCTCATAGGTTTTGCAATCCATATTCCATTATGCCCATTCTTTGCTGTAATTACTGTCCCACCATGTTCCCGGTGAAAAATAGTTTCATTAAAAGATGCAGCATGCTCTCTCAGCTCAGAAGTACATTTTCTTCAGATAAAACCAGTGTTGTTACATAGGCTGAGAAGTAGTAGCATTACATGAATTTAACTGAACCTAACTGGAGAATCTAGATCAAGGTTTAGCTCCTTCACCCTGGAGCAACTGTTTGTGAAATATGAGGAATTTTAAGCTAATGTAAAGTCTATAAATAATAGAAAGAATTCCTCAATTAGTTGCTCCTGCATGAGAATCTGCTGCAGGGTATGCTATGAATTTGAAATTGAAAAGGAAACTCCGCAAATGATTTATATGAACAAATTGTACAGTGTCTCAAAACCAGAAATATTCAGCATGTAATTTTTCTTTTAAATACTGTATGTATGCTTCTTTTGTTCTAAATACATCATGTCAACAGTTCTGTGTTTATTTTATGCACTGCAACACAAAATATCTCCTCAGCTGATGTCATCATTCTTGCACACCAGCATACAGGTTTCAAATGGCTGTTTAATGATAACAAAAATGTTTTGCTGAATGATTTTTATAATAATACAAGGACACACTATTTAGAGAATGACTTCCTTATAGGATTTTTATGCTTGGCTGTGATGTTACTGGAATCCTTCTGAAGCTGGAGGTTTAATAAGCAGAGGGATTCCTGTTAACGGTAACAATAAAAATACATACTCTGAAGGTAACACTGAATTAAGAGAAGAAGCCCAAAGAGCTTTTAATTAAAATTATTACATTTCACAGAAGTCAAAGAAATATACTTAAATTTAATGTAGTAAGGATAATTAACAAGATTATAGGTAATATATATCTTCATTATTTTGGGCGAAGTACCTATATCTACTAAATATCTGCTGTCAATAGCTGGTAATCATCCACCTTTAACTGAAGTCCTAAATTTTAGCAAGGATAAAATTAAAACCAGAAGAAGAACTAGAACTAGAACTAGAACTAGAACTAGAACTAGAACTAGAACTAGAACTAGAACTAGAACTAGAAGAAGAAAGGAAAAAAATACTTTTTTACTGAAGATCACATAAAGCACAAGGACATGTATATATATAATTGCTTGATCTTAATTCTACTTAGAGGACGTATTCAAACTTGTGTAGGCTCTTATGTGTATGGATAAGAATGTCTTTCTACACTTATATACTTCCATATAGCAACAGTGAAATAAATCTAAGGAGAAAAACAAAACTAAGAAAAAGTGTTGACAGCTCTTTGTTGAACTCCATTGAACTTCATAGATCACGAGTCCTTTCTACTTCAACTTTAATCTTTCCAGTTTGATGAAACTGCTGTATAAATTGTCTCATAATATTGTTGCTTCAGCATATTTCAGTTCTGGAACAGAACTGAAGATTTGCACCACTCTGTGAACATGTGGTGACTTATTAAACCGTAATGGTGCTCAAGTAAATTCCTTCAACTGAACTATCCATTACAGTGTAATCATGACCAAGCACACAGCCCTGATCAATACAAAGGTACGTAGTCGCTGTAAAACAGCTCCAGTAACCAGCGTAAGTAATCCACCATTTTAAAGACTTGAAGAACCAACCAATTAAACACTGGATAAGGTACAAATATTATTGATTGTAGATTCAAGTGAAATTCCTTTTGCTGCTTTTCCTTCTTTTGGGTTTGCTTGTAATCCAAGAATTATTTCCTTAAAAATACACTTATTTTTTCAGTGGCTGCACTTACATAGCAACAGGCTATGAGTGGTCTCACAGAACAACATAATGACACATTGACTTGAAGATCAATACTGCTACAAAACCTTGGAGACATAAAAATAAAGAGAAAAATATATTTTTCAAACCCACTAATGGTCTAACTTCTGCAGCTTTTAAATAGCAGGGATTGACAATCCCATAAACTTTTCTAAAGAATTCCAGATAACTATATTTTGGTAATTAGGAAATACTAACGAAAGCTAATTTCAGGCTTGCTCCATGGACAGTGGAGAGGGAATCTAAAACCACGTAAGGAGCAAGAGTAAGGTGCTCTTAATGGATAACCTTCTGTGTCTTGAAAGCACTAATGCTCTGCTATCTAGTCCTATTCTTCTAATACACACTAAAATCCAAGATATCAACTACAGGTTAAGTGTGCTATGCATTGCTCTTTTGTTCTTTGTTCTTTTGCTGCTATAAAATCTCCAGTGAGAAGAAGTAGCTTTCACAGTTTGGAAAGCAGAAATATTAAGTATTACAAAAATTGCTCAGAAGCAAAACTGTTTGCAATAAAAGCCACATTTGCTGTTCATAATTTTTCTAATTCTTTTACTCTTGGCAAAATTCACATAAAAGGCAAATTTTTGTGAATCATTTTTCTTTTACACTCTTCTGGGACATCATGTCTGCAAAGTAGTTCAGATCTTCTGTCTTCCCTTTCAGAAAGCTTGTAATATCACCAACAGGTGGCTAGCATTTTAGACATGCTAAAAAAAACGAATGATAATATTCCTTCCCAGTTGGTAAGGAGATCACCTCCAAGCTTTTTTCTTGTAAGACTCTTTCTCTCTGAGCACAAAGACCCTTTGATGAAGTTTCACAGTAGCCAGACATGCCCTACATCAAGTTCCTGAATGGCAGTCTTCAGCACAGAGGAGGAAGTGGGAAACCTTGGTTTCTTTGCTTTTCTGAAGTTCTGTGTGGGAGATCTAACTTTGAAGCTTCAAACCGGTAGGGACTAAATGTATACTACAGCAAACTTCTGACATCTCTGATTCAAAATAAGCAAGAGACCTCTGGCAATCTGACAGTCATCTAGTGTCTTTTTTAACTTCAAGTGGTCAACTATAGTGCAGTAGTTATTTAAAGTTCACCATAAGCTGCTATGAACACTGATAATGAGAAAGGTTAAAAGTATTATTTATTTTATGCTTTTACAATACAGTGATTCATTATATTTGGAACAGATCCATCCTTCTGGTTTGCACATTTTCCCTTTTGAAACACATTTTACATGTTGTCTTCACTTTTCTCTGTCTTTCTAATACAATTTCATTTAGCCTAAAATCATTAACAACCACTTGCTTTCTACTGCATTTTTAGGTTGTTATTAAATTAGCCTTGGTCTCATATGCATTCTCATCTATGCACAGGTAGAATGATATTCTGGTGTATTTTTATCTGTCTGTCTCCAGAAAGCTGTGAACAGAGACATGGAATTATCACATATTTGGAGAAATGCCACCTGGCACAAATCAGTCACTAGGTGGCTGAATATTGTGAAGAGAAACAACTGGCAAAACAGAAAATCCACTTATTAGAATCCGGCAGTGCATCTGACTTTCATATTTAAGAATAAAGCAAAATATTTGTCTTACTTAATGGCTTTGATGGTGTTTAACATTTTCTCCCTACTTTTGCCTGTCTCACTAATGTAATTATTATAATTTGCATGATGATGTTTTACTTGTTTGATTGCTTGTTTGTTTGTTTTCCCAACCCATAGCAAAAGAAGAATAAGAAAAGTTACATCCTGATTTTACTAAACAAGGCACTGGTACTTTTTATGGGGATACATAAACCACCACAGACAATCCCTTTATACAATACTTTAAAAAATTACTTTAAGCTCAATAGGAAGTGGACACTATCGTAGCTTCTCAAATACACTGGTGTCCTTTAATGTCATTTTTTCCTACATACACATTATACCTGCCTGTGTATTTGTGCCAGACTATTCTATAGGGCCAACAGAAACAGAGGCAAGAAACCAATTACCTGAGCTAGCATGAACAAAGCATAAATTTTCTAACAGATGTGCTCGGTCTAATTGAAAATTTTCCATTAATTTTTTTTTTTTTTTTTCCCAATGGATAATAGAACTTTTCATGATGTAACTGTCTGCCGTTTCTAAAAGGGAAGAAAGGTTACTGCAGATGAAAATCCAGTTAGGAAGGTCAAACTGCAGAAAGGAGCATAAGGAATCTGCATTGCAGATCTTTTCAGGTACCAGCACATATTTCTGAAACAAAATACTTGATCCTTGGCTAGAAAACATTTGGTTTGGAACTTTTGCCAAAAAAAAGATTAAATTTATTCTTCCAAACACCACTTTTTGCATAATTCTGAGGTATACTTTGAACTGAGTGTAAAAATTCAATGATTATTATTATTTACCACTTTTTCTCCTGCTTGTCTTAACAGGAAAAATATAAAGGAGGAAAAGGAAACTAGGATCAACAAACTTTGCGTGCCACCAGAATTACAGTCTTCTTTCAGAGGTTTTACAGCAGTTTTACTGCAAGTGACACTGAGCAGCATCATACATGAAAAATTCTGGTGTAGTCCTACACTCTCTGTTATCCTCTCACTATGCTTGTTTTAAGCCCAAGACAATGGCAGTGGGATCGTCCAGTTTTGCAGCCTTAAAGATGACAATAAGGATGATTTGCAAGAAACAAGATATCAAACAGAAAATCAAATTAATAGGTACTCCAGCTAAATATGATGTGATAAGACGCTTGCAATAAACTCCACAGGAGTAAAATCAGATTGCATTTACTGTGCCTCATCTCACCTGTGCTTGGCCTACAAATTCTGTTCTACTGGGACCACTTTGAATGTTCCAAATCTCTGAGCACTTGTCAAACACTTGCTTCTTATTTTTCCTTTAAAGGAAAGCTAACCACAAAAATCACGTTCTTTTTCTTCACAATGTTACATTCATTCCTGTATGGACACCCAAGATTATACTGTAGCACTTGCAGTTAGAAGTCTGAAAATACTTCCACATGAGATTAAACACATTTTTTGAACTCAGTGAAGCTACTTACTATGTGTAAAATAAAAGTTCACACACGTGCAAATCTTTGTCAGTTATTTGTAGTGTTAATGAATGTGTAAGTGAATGTAGTCTATGGGACTACTTCCTTGTGGGTCTTCTGAATCTGTGGTATTAGTTTGCCAGATCTAATGGACTACTTTTACTTTTTAAGAGGATACTTATCAAAACATTTCCTGATTACCAAGCAAATTCCAGTGAGTTCATGAGTGAAAGAATAATGAACAAAAGGGAAAAAAAAGGTGGCAGTTTGCTTCTGCAGATTCCTCCAAAGAAAAATCCCCTAATCGTGTGTTCTTAGCACATTACCTATTGCCTCTCCTCTAAATGATTAGAGACTTTAAGAAACTGACTCATTCTGTAGGACGTGATGGACTAAAGACAGGGAAGAGTATGACTTTTATAGTTACTACTGCATGAAGTACCACAGTAATTTAACAAAGATTCTCAAAAAAAATACCTTCTAACCTGTGAAGATATAATTAGATTGAATTTCCATAACAGATAAAGCATCTTAAGGGAAAAAGAAAAGTACTAATAATTGTAATTTCAATACACTTTTTACATAATTATCATTAATATTCTGACATATACTGTGGATTGTTATTATTTATGGGGATTAGGAAGATCATAATTTACCAGATGTAATTATTCCTGCTGGAGACGTAGTTTAATATCAGTTAATTCTTCAGAAAGACTGTCCATATCTTTCTGCCAATGACAACTTTGCTTTTCCATCAGATATTTGCTTCTACCCCAAAGCAATTCCAACCACTTTTTTTTCTTCCCTTTAATTATTTCCTTTGGAGGAACGCATACAAAAGAAATTTTCTTCCTTTGCTACACTATGTAGTCCAACGTCAATTCTGAAGTCCTCAGTGGTCCAAAATCGGCTTTGTCAAGGGAATTGGATATGTCAGTGGTAAACTTAATTCTGAGAGAACCCTGGCTAGAATTATAGTACAGTAAGCACAGGAAAGTAAATGGAAGACGCACAGACCGCACGCTAGCATTTCTTTAACAAAACTCTAATCTGAAACAATTTATAGCAGCAGAGAATTTGGTTCACTGATTCAATTCAAGAAAAAAAACAACAAACCCAAACAAACATATCTCTGCAGAAATGTTTCTCCTTGGTTTAGCTCATCAGGCACATTGTTTTATCCACTGCTGTAAACAAAGAAATACTGCCTGTGCTCTATGTACAATTCTGAAAATCCATTTGATTTCAGCAATTTCATGGTTCATGTACTAGCTGAAAGAAAATTTCTCCCAAGAAGACTACGTGCATGAAGCACCGCCAATCTCAAACTTTTAAATTCCTGATTCCAGGATCAAAAATCATACCAGCTTACAAAAAAAAATAAAAGAGAGAGGAAAAAAGAGATCAGATCTGACGGGTTAGGTATGCCTTTCGCTTTCTTTCAGTTCTAAAGATAACTTTTAATTTCCAGATTTATTCCTCAGTTGACAAGTACCAAACATTTATTTATTTTTGTAATAAAAGATTATATGCTGATGCATATTCCCATCATTCTGGACTTTTAAGAAAAAAATGCTTCCAATCATATGAACATGTAACCCTAAAGAACTGGCACTGCACTTCTCCTATAGAAAATACGCAGAAGTAATGTGCTTACAGGAAAATTTTCAGCAGACTGAAGACTTAAAAAAAATATAAATCTCTGTAACATTCTACTGATTTACATACTGTGGCCTGAATTCAGATCATTTAAATTTTCTTAGCAAAGTATGCCCACAGAACAAAACAAAGAAATACTGAGCAGAATGACAATGAAGGTGGCCTGCAGTTCCTTCACACAATGCTATGGAATTTTATATTCTGTTGCCCATACTATTGGTGATTTGTGTCCTCTGTGCTATTGGACACTAAGCAACTTGCTAATGTTTTGCATGACAATAATTCACCATTCTCATTTGCTGAGCATTCTACTATTAGTAAGAAATATAGCAGATTTTCTATTAAATGGTTTTATCACATAATTATCCCAGCCTTGGGTTTTTTTAATTTGACTGCCATACATTGTATAACTGTTGTGCGCTTCCAACAGCAGAAGAACACCTCAGCTGAGCTGGGGGATGTGCAGGCTCTTCATATTGTACTTACTGTACTACTACAGAGCAGGGGGGAGGAGGAGAAGATTATCTGGTCTTCATTATTTATACAAAGAAAATAAATAAAATATAAATAAATAGGAAGTCATGTTGCTTAACACATACATAATTCTGTTAAGTAGGTTTTAAAGTAAAATGAAACAAGATTAGGATGATCTTGAACTATTATTTTAGGAAGCTAACATAATTTAAAGTGCCTACAGTTGCATTCACATTTGTGTACTTTTAGTGAATTTATGAACTATCCTTTAAAAGTAATATTAATAACTTGAGTATATGATTGTAAGGTCAGATCCACAAACAAGTATGTGTCCATTTTAATATTTCCCTATTTAATACTTCTCTAGTATAACACATTTGGAAATACTTTTTTTTTTTTTTTTTGACCAGATAAACTTTGGTAAAATTCTTAAAGTAAAATGCCGATAAGAATCTAAAAAATGTCAGAACAAATTACAGAAGGTGGTGTTGGACAGAAATTCATTGGGTTTGCGCCTACTGAAAAACTGTTAATCAGCAGTACATTTGATTGTGTCTTTATTTAGTCTGTATGAACAAAAAAATCAAGGTTCTGTATACAACATAATTAAATTGCTTGCAAAAATTATAGGTTTAATTTGAACATTAAGAAATGACAATGTAAGATCTGAATTCTGAACACTTCTTCAGAATTTCAAGTTGGTGGAAATACTAAAGAAATTTAATTTCAAGGAATTGCTGATTGAAGAAAATGACGCTATTCATATCAATCAAAAATTTGAAAATAGCCACATACCTTTTCATCTGAAATATTAATCTCTCGCTTTTATTATATTTATTATAGTTTTCATCTAAAAGGTCCACATACTAATATATCCTGCAGAACCTAAAGCAAAGCAAACACATGGAGAAAAAGTCTTGAACTACTACTCTGCAATAAGTGATCTCAGTTCAGAAGAATTTTTTTCTACTTCGTTGGTAAAAACAAAGAGAGAAATAAATCTAACATGTTGTATGCTATGCGTGTATATCAATGACAACAACAAAGATATCGTTGAAACCTGTACTTTTTCAATAGGAGCAGTGAATGAAGAGAAGACTGAAAAAGCTTTAAGTACTAGAATGAAAACTGGGTAGAAAACTTGACTTTCATTTCAGATCACTAGTAAACTGAATTATCATAGTAAAAATAGAACCATCATGGGATCAAATAACTTAGGAGAATTAAGACAATAATGAAGACAATAACTTCAAATGCTTCAATACGTATGTGTATTGTAAGAAGATGATATAGTATCAAGCGCGTTGTTATGTATGAAGCGGTATTCACAGGTAGGAATTCAAGCACAGAATCCACAGGCTGATAATCTCTTATGGGCAGGAACACAGCATCCTGACAACATTTCTGTGGATATTCTGGCACAATAAACAAGGAATGGTTACAAAACCTAAAGTTCGTTTTAAAAGACAAATCTCCCTAACCCATCCCATAAAATAGGCTCCTTCTTGAGAAAACCATAGAATTACAGAACTTCAAGAAATGTCGAGAGGTCATCTAGTCTACTCCGCCCTGCAGGTGGAATCAGTTATATTTATGGCATTCCTGACAGATGTCTGTTTCACCTGCTTTTATAGCCCACCAGTAACAGACTGGAATCTACTCAGAGAAATTCAGCATACTTCCCTATCAGTACTTCTGAAATATTCTTCCTATTGTTTAATACAAATATTCCTTGCTGCATTCTTGCTGTGTCTTATTCACTGTCTACATGGAGAACAGACTCTGCAGCAGTCTGTTACCTATTTTAAAATGCTCATATCCCATATTCATCTCCTTTTCATGGCAAGTCTAATTTTTACAGTTTTTACAAGCAGATCTTCTTGATGTCTTCTGTAGTCTTTCCAAATGGTCCGCATCCTTTAAGTTAGGGTTCTGTTCAGAATCAACTGAAAGAGTTTATTTCTTTCTATGGACTATTAAGGGAGACTAGGATTATTAGCCTCCCAAGGATAAAGTTAATGCTTGTGAAGCACTGAAGTAAATAAATTGTATTTTGTAGTTTCTTGCTAGATGTCTGTAATGTAATGGCCATTGCTCCTAAAATGGCTCCCTGGCTGTTACTGTATGGTAAATGATGTGAATGACTTGTTAATATATCTGCAAGAGAGATGATGGTCTCAAAATTCACAACTATGTGGCTTTACTATGTGACTTGGTTCTGAAGTGTGCTACTCAGCTATTTTACTAAACTTACCATGTGGAATACTTCAATTCAACAGATGGGAACCTCTAAGTCACGTAATGAATCAGAAGGCACTCACTGGGCACAAACTATTTGAAGAAAAACTTCACTGAGAAATTATCAGGCTCTGTATCTCAAAACATCTATCCATCTCATGGCATTGTTTTGCTCATCGTGATTTCACTGAGAATGCATTTAATTTTTTAAAATTATTTTGGTTTTTTTGTGTAACTCCATCATGCGATCTAAACCAGGGTCGATATTGACTCTTCAGAATATTATTTCTATATCATCAGGATGCAAATTCTAAACCTCCTCCACCTTTGGCTCTTTGGCAACTTGTTGCCTCATAGGATTTCTAACACTGTTTGTTGCCTCAGAAAATTTAAAAAGAAAACTGAAATAAAAAAGTAGAAGAAAATACGTTGCTGATCACAGCTTATTATTTCCTAAATGTTTCTCCATGTAGGTCAACTAGTTTTGGAGGACCGTGGATCTATTATATCTACTTTAAAGATTTTATGTATAGCAACTAAGAAACACTGTACACATAGAATGGATATCATCTCTGTCCTTCTCCAGGACAGACACTGCAGGACAGACTTTGAAAGACACTGCTACAATAAATCAAAATACTCGGGCAACCCACAAAAATATGACAGTTACAATTTTTCCACTTGTATAGCAAAGTCATCATTCATAATAGTGAAAACACACAGTGCGTCCCTAAAAAAATAAAATAGTTGCACCCTTAGGAGTCCTTTCTGAACAACAATAAAAATATTTCTGGTTATAAAATTAGTGAGTAGGTTCTGTACAGAACCAATGAAGACGTATTGTGTTCAAAAGGAACATCCACAATGCCCAGCATGGAAGCATACGAACTCAGAAACGCAACATGTACAGTAATGAGAAGTTACTGGTACGCTACCTTTTGCTGGCTGTCTGCTGCAATAGGTTACCTATGGTGACTGTCTGTCTCATGTTGGATGAAGGTTAATACAGATTAGGCACTCAATGAATTCAACATGAATCTTTCAGCTGACATCAGCAGCTATTGAATCTGGCCCTAGAACAATAAGGGTTGTATGAGGGCATCTTTCAGAGAGTTTTTTCTCCTATTATCTTAAAAGAAACAGCACTGAGAACAAACAAAGGTAAAGACGCTCTTTTATATATCTCCTGGATGAACAAAGCTGTAAAGTAATATTGATAAAGTAAGAAAGCAGAAAACAGTGAGGCATGTTATTTCCTTGTAGCTGTTACTAATGGCAAGTTATAAATTCAGTAACATACACTTCTGTTTCAATGCTTCAGCCAAGGTCATCCTATGAAAAACGCAACTTACACTCCAGATGCTGAAACCAGGAGAGTGTTTATTAATCTCAAAGATGTGGTGTTTATAAAGGGTTATCGCCATCATGACTGCCATACAGTAGATCTTGCAGATGTCTTTATATTGAGAAAATGTTGATTGCAAAAACAGGTGCATTGTCATTGTACTTGACAGAGCATGCTTTTGACATTATTTTTAAAGTAGTGATTTCCACACAGAGAACTCACAAACCTGTATCACAAAAGAATGAGAAAAAATTCAGTCTTCTGTAAATTTAAAACACTATTTCAAACTAAAATACCTGTGTGATTTGAAAATACACTGAAAACAGACTTAACTCATGTACTTCAATAGTACTTGAATTTACATAGGATGAATCCAAGGTAAAAGTAATTAACATGAATTGTAGAATCTGTTATCATCCTCTCTAATTACTACCACACAAATATATATATTTTATTTGTTTTCTCAGGCAGCTTGATCCTGACACCTGAAATAATTATCCCAGCTCTATCAAAGTTTTATTTTTCTTTGCAACTGAAAAATCTTTACTTGTAATACACCAGAAAGGTAAGCCAATTCTTTAATACAGTCTCTGATCAGAGAGTCTTCCTTTGAGAGCAAGCTGAAGACAATTCATTCAAAAGGAGTACCACTCTACTTTCTCAAATACTCAAGATCTTCTGTATTCCTACATTGGCTAACTGTTGAGATAATCTACACACTAACATGCCCCCACTGTGTGTTTCTGCTGAATCAATGCAAATCTCAATCTACACAAAAGCACCACCAGCGTGTATTAAGCAGATAGAACCTGCACTCTCACAATGAGTTTCTCAACTGATGTGAAGACTTGTGTGCTAATCTAATAATTTCACTCCTAGAGTCCTCCATTTGTTGCAAGTTTTGCATCTTAACAGTAAATGTGTGTAATTCAAATCAGTCTTTTTTCTACAAAAATTGAAATGTACTGCACAAGAATGCAAGCGTTTGAGTTTAATAGATTAATGAGAATTGTGCAGATGATTTTTCCATAATTGAATGTGTGCTTTTCATCTTAGTTATTTAAAATAACACTTCACAATCCCAGATTTGAGAAGTTTTCCACTCAGAACTTAAAAATAGTACTTATACATATTTTGCGGCTGTTTTACTAAATGTGCCTCAGTCCTCAGATAAGATTCAAAATATTGGAGTTGATAATTATAGTTCTGCCCCCTCCTCAGAAAAGTTATACTTCTTGAAGAAAGTTGTAAACTTTGAGTAGGTGTTTTAAGGCCTTTTATGCTGAATTTTCACTGAAGTATCTGTAAGTTTCAATCCTTTCACAACTAGGCTTATTTTCTCATAATGGATGGAGTATCTCTCTTTCAGCTTCCAGAGTCCAATCTGTTAGCACTGGCTATGCCCACAATAGCAAGTAGTTTGGAGCATCAGGAGTGGTTTAGTAAGTCACATCAGTTAGTGTTCAGGCCCTTACAAAAGCTGCTGGGTGGGGGAGGACCATTGTTTGGAATTGTATTCTATCTGGCCCCATGGACTGAACATTCCTACTATGTGTGTTGCTTAGCAGCCCCCTTAAGGTTCAGTGTTTGGTTCAGACACCTTATCCTGCTAGGGGGCAGAAAGCATTTGGTGCATATCTGTCAGAGCTTAGCTCTCTCTGAAACAAGTGTGCCTTGAAACAGAACTGGTGCACCAAAACTGCTGTGCAGATCAAAACAGTGCAGAAAAAAACAGGGAAAACCAGAGGATCCAACCCAAAATACTAATGAAGAATCAATGTGGATTTTTTCTTCATTCTTACAGAAAAAAAAATAAATTATAATGACCTTGACAGAGAACTGAAAGCCACTTCTAAGATGAAGGTCCTGGGTGGCAGCATTAAAAATTTTACACTACATCTAAACAACTATTCAATTTCACATGATTAATTGGGACACTGTATCAAGAAAAATAACAAAATTCTATGTATTCAATGTAAAAGCAATATGTCGTTTTTTTCCCATACATTATAATAATGTCATTATGACACATTTCTTGAAAATATAGAACTCTCTCAGCTATGACCACTGAAGCTGTTGTCAGGAAAGTACAAAAGCATCCCAAGAAGACTTCAGAAACAAAGCTTATTTTGAGGAGAGAAACTAATAGAAAACACAATGAACACGTAGTTCAGTAAGACTACAATTATAAACACAAAATATATTTTGGAAAGGTTATTTTCGTTTCTCTTTCTCCAGTCATTTAAAGGTATACAAATGTAGCAACACAGTGCTAGATTTTGTTGAGAGAGAAAGTAGATTACTACAGGCTTAATCACGTTGGAAAAGAGAAGGCTCTGGGGATGCCTTCCTGTAGCCTTTCAGTACTTCAAGCGGGCTGATAAGAAACATGGAGACAAAAATTTTAGCAGGACCTGTTGCAATAGGTCAAGGGGTAATCATTTTAAACTAAATGAGGGTAGATTTAGACTAGATGCAAGGAAGACATTTTTTACAATGAGGGTGGTGAAACACTGGAACAGGTTTCCCAGAGAGGTGGTAGATGTTCCATCCCTGGAAGCCTTCAAGGTCAGGTTGGATGGGGCTCTGAGCAACCTGAAATGGTTGAAGGTGCCCTCACTCCTTGCAGGGGAGGCTGGACTAGATGACCTGCAAAGGTGCCTTCCAACCCAAACCATTTTATGATTCTATGATGTGTCTTGAATTAGAGCAGGTCCTTGTCCCATAATCTTATACTTTAGACACAGTGAGCCCAAATGTCCTCTCCTGCCCTGAATATATCATGTGGTCCGACCCTCACAAAGCACTGCAAGTCATAAACTGGGTGAGAAGACAGACCTCTTCTGACTAAGGCCATCATAAGCTGAATGTTGACACTGCTATTGCACTATTCAAAATTACTCTGCTTTTACCTTTTTTAAAATGAGCCCACTAAGAAAAAAATACTTCTGTTAATGAATATCCATACTGTTTCTAAAAAACATGACCATATGGTCAGTTTCTGATCTTTCCCAGTCTTAACCCTCCTCAGACATATTTTCTTTTTTTTCCTAAACTCAACAGGGGTGAGACAGACAGTAAAGCAGATGCATTACCAAACTTTGCCATTCTAAACTGATTTCCCCCTGTATAAAAGCAGAATTCACTGGAGAAAAAGACCATTATTTTCAAAGGAAATGTTTTCTTCCCATTGCTGTAAATTGCTGAGCATTTTTATTTTATCTCTATTTTATTTTACTGAAAGTTGTGGAGATACTATTGTCATAAACTTAACCGAGTAAATGATCTTCATCACTGCCAGGTAACCAAATAAAGCTTTTGCAGCAAGCAAAAATATTAGTTGATAGAAACGTTAGCTGGAAACTTAGCACCTCCCTCCTTGTAAGACCTTTAACACAGATGGTAAAGGGAATATGTTTAAGGTTTTTATGGAAGTAATGATGAGTTCTGTCATACAACAGACTGAAATAGATCTGATCTGCAGCGGGATATTTGTTTTTTTCCCTAATGTTCAGAACTGAAAGAATATCTTTGGCTTATATGGGAAAATAATTAAGAATAGCTGTATTCTGCCCAGCACATTAAATTGCTAAACTTTTTGACAGCCGGAGCTGAATTACTAGTGTACACTGAGATGTAAGCCGTATGGGAAGGGAAGCACAATTGCCAAATAAAGGATTAAAATGAAAGGAGGACTTAAAAAAAAAAAAAAATCTCCGTCAGGGAAAAAAATTTACATGAAGGAAGCCCAAATGGCAATATGTTGTTATAGCCTTCGAACGTGCAATTTGCAGATTGATTTCCCTGTTCTCTTTGCATAGTAGATGTAAAGATTATGCTGAAATCTAGAAAAATTTGATTATAGATGTGCCAAAGTGAATTGAGAGCTTGAGTCAAATGCCTACCCCTGTTCTAACAAATTCATAATGAGAATATAGCTCTGTAAGGCATTTATTTGTAAACACACCCAATGAATTTTGCAGCTATGAATTTTAAGAGCGTAGGCATACAGGACGAGTCTCCCCCACTAATTCAGTTTGTTCTTGTAACATGACCGATTTTGTGCAGCTTTAGCCTTCTGTGATAAGCCACAAAGTCACACATCTCCTTATATTTCTCTTATATCTGTGCTATCACTGCTGTTTCTTTGGTGTTTTTTTTTAATTACTCGCTGTTCCTATTTCTAGCTCATGATTGGCAAGCCTGTGATGGTTCCCACAGCAGAAGGCTGAATTACTGAAAACCCTTCCCACCTCTATCCCTCAACAAGAAACACTTCTCAAACGCCACCTATATTCTGCTTGATTGATAGATGTACCACCTCTGGAGCAAAACTCGCCACTCCGATTTCTCAGTCATCTCTGTTTATTTGGAGCAGTTGGCTTTCTCCCTTCAGATACTTGTCAACATTTCCAGGAGATGTTTTAACTGGCACCCTGTCAGCTGACATATCTCAAGCAGCAAGGCTCACTAGCTGTGAAAGATGTGACTCCCAGCCCCAGCAAGACTCAAAGCACTGGAAATCGAAACAAACCCCTTAAGAGCATATGTTACCCTACTTACAATGAAGTTTTTGTGACATCCTTTTAATTGCAACCATATGACATTTGCTTGTAAGCCAGAGGCACTGAATATGAGCGAAAGTCTCATGTAAAGTACTAAGCTTTGCGTTTTCAAAGGTTTCTTCTAAATAGATGAGTAGCTTCACTTACAGCACAAGAATAAACAAAACCCCCAAAGCTTTTTTCCAACATGATTTTGACTGTGCAGTTCTATAGAGTGGACATATATACAAGTCACTCCTGGCAGAAACTTGTAAAATACTGGCCAGTAACCAGATTTTTAAAAAGATACCATTAGCAGAGTGCCTGTTTTGTGATTAACTTGGGCTGGTGGGAGCAGAGTTAAGCATACAGGATTCAGACAGAAAGAGGCAACATGATGCATTACTTTTAATAAATGTAAGACAACATTCCAAAATGCTTTAACTCTAATGCTAGCCTTAGCTGTGCACATGTTAAAGTAGTGTTCCCCTGGATACCAGTGAAGTTAGTCCATGTTTCATCTGGAATAAATGAGAATTTATTCACATCTATACCCTCAAACCTTCTTTCCCGTCTTCCATTTCTTTAAAACATCCAAACATGTTACCAAAGAATGCTCCTTTTTTTCTCTATGTCCATTCCTCTCTCCATTTATTTCTATATGAAAACACACTTTGAGGGATGTAGATAACAGTTACCTGGCTGATTTACATTGCAATATGCTATGAAGCTCCAAAGTGGTTTGCATTAGCATGTCTCGCTTACACTGTGTGGAACAGGAATGAAAGACAGCTTTATGTGACAGTGTTATGAGAAATCAGAGAGTGAGATGACAAGCTGAGATAGATGATTTCAGCAAAGTGTGATTAATTTCAGAAAAAGTATTGCGAATGTGCACAGTTTTAATTTTAAAAGAACATAAATAATTTCAGAGTATCAAATGGGAAACACTGGAGGAAAAAGTGGCTAAGTTATAAAGAACAAATTAAAAATAAAAACTGTGTATGCTAGTCTGATGTCACTAGAGCTACCTCAGTTTAGTCTTGGATATAATTTGATCCCTGAGTCAGGAAAGCACTGAAGCGTGTGTTTAAATCTGTCTATCTCCATTTAGAGAAGCACTTTAGCACATGCTCATCTTCAAGCATGAACTTTAAGAGCCATTGACTTCTGTGAAACTTAAACATAAGCTTAAAAATGCAATCATGTAATTAAAGCTCTATGTTCAACAGAGATGCTTCTCTGAAAGGAAGCTTTTGCCATGTACCTGCAAGTGGTGAAACTGAGAGAATGCTAGAAATGAGAGAGTAGTATTGAGACAGTATTAGTAGCTCGATGCCTAAAAAGTAGAATAGAAAACAGCACTACTTTAGCAGAAATTGTGACAGGTGTAAAAAAAACTATTGTCTACCTTCTTGAGAACAAATTTTGCAGCGTCCCATCTCTCAGGGATCCATAAAAACATTGTCAGCTTGAAATAACACCAAAAAGGTGAAGATTATGAAAGGAATGCCCGGTGGCTTTGAAAACAGCAAAGGTGGGAAAGAAGTTTTAGCAAGACACAACCAGCCAGTCATGACCAGTATTTTTGCTTTGGGGCTGACATTTAAAACAGCAGAAGACCCTGAGACTATCCCTGGCTCATACTGGAGCTGTGTATGAGATCTGCAGTCAGCTAATAGATTGATTCTCTGCACAGTAGAAGGAAATGAACTGCCAAGACACAAATGATTTGCTGAAAGTGGCGCTGGAAATCTATCTGAAGAAGGAAATTGAATATACACCAACAGAATCCCAGGTTAGCTGCAAAGACTGAACCATTATTCTTAGGAAAAAAAAAAATACTTTTAAAATAAGACAAAGATAAAACCACAATTTTTAATTTAGAGGAAAAACAGATTTTCAAAATTTTTACTAAATTAATAAAATAAACTGGTAAGTCTATACATACTTGCAAATATTAGAAACCAAAAGCAAAGACAAAGAGGAAGAAAATATTTAACCAAAACACACAAAGAACCAAAGGAATTAATTGTAATGGTAACAGTAAAATAGAAATAAAAATAAACTTGTTTAAAAATTCGAGTTTTACACAGTAATGGCTTTGCTGAATGAACTAAATTATTCAGAACATAATTTGTGTGCACACTTTCTAGAAAGCACTTTTGAAATATATGGAAAAGATGATCAGGCTGAATGTCAGAAAACATATTTATAAGTCCAAATTAAAAAAGAAATAAATGCAGAAAATTGATATTCGGAAAGAATATTGTATGCAGTATTAAACTGCCAAACATGAACATTCTGGTCACGAGCTGCTCTGTGTGCATTGTTACAGGAAGGTATGACTAACAGCAGAAAAGTACAGCAATTCAGAATTTTAGATAACAATGGGATTCATCTCACCTAACCTTATGTGTGTAACCCTGACATCAGCTAGTGTATAGTCACTGCAAACTGTTACCTTCAAATGGCAGTTCCTTCCTTTCCAAAATGATTTTCAAAGACAGGTAGCATCAATTTTCCCTTGAAGATGCATATTTCTTTTTTTTTGATGATAGAAGGATTCTGACTAGGTTAAACTTAGGTAACATCTACATGGCCAGAGTTAGGTGAGAAGAGTCAAACACTGTTGCAGATTAAGGACCTTAGAAAACCTATCTGGTTTGGAATTCTTTCCGTTGTAGACAATCATTTAGTTGTTTAATGGCCAGATCATGACCATATTAGAACTAGAGCTCAACAAGGAACATTGTATATTTTTGCAGGAAGGCAGATTAAAACATCTCAGCAAAACTTGGTCTCCCTAGAAATGCTTTTCAGTATCAAAACAGCTTAGAAAAGTAATTTACTTGCAGAAATAGGTATCATTAGTGCAGAAATTTATATTGTTTGCCTGTCCAGAATCTGGTGACTATACTCATAACTCCAACCCTTCTGGCAAGTGATGCATCTAAGAGCAAGTACAAAGGTGAGCATACGTTTAAGTAGTTCTGCATAACTAAAATCTGAATCACTCTCTGCAGGTATTATCCTCTCTTACAAAACAGATAGTCAGCAGTTAATAAAATTCCAGTGAGGCACCTGTCAAGGTACCAAGTAATAGGATGAATCTAAGCCTAATCACATAGACAATCCTGTCTGTAGACAACTTTTAATCCACTAAGAAACTTCACTGAAAATAAGTTAACCACAAACTTAATTTTCATTCTCTAAAAATGTTGGTTCTTCAGCACCTCATTCCCTGATTAAATAAGAATGTACTTTCTCAGTATTCTTTTGCAAGAATTGCTACTTAAAAACTTATTTCTAAAAATGTGTTTGTAAGGAATGAGCAACTTTTCATTAGAATCACATAAAAAGCTCAGTGACCATAGGAATGGATTAGTTTAAAACTCAGATTTATATTTTTCCTGATATTTTACCCAAATTCTAAACCTTATGTTTTAAAACAAATGTTTTTTCACCTCAGGCCATATCTGCAAATCAAGTCAAATCTGAAATAATCTATGCTGAAAATAAGAAACAGAACAACTTCAGTGAATTTGGGCAGAACACTGAACTACATCATGTGGTTCACACCCATTTGCTATGATTCTCTGGATGAATTACATGTAGAGACTTCAGATTAGACATTTTCCTATGTTAACAGAAGAATTGTGTTAAAGCAGAAACAGAGTAAGAAAACCAGCTAATCCAGAAGAGTTTACCTGGAGTATTTAATAAAAAATAGCTCTCCCTAACTTCAAATACAGAAAACCCTTAGTATGAAATATGTGAGAGATGAACATCAATATTTAAAGAAAGGCTTGTGGTATTTTTGGTTTGCTCAAAGACATTGTTTGGAATGGGTGTAATTTATTCTTCATATTCATGAATTACCTCCATTGTGTTTTACTTCTGCGCATATCATCTTTTCCTTGTAATGAAAGCATCATCAACACCCATTTGTTTTACATACAAAGCAAAATTTTCATAATGGAAAGCAAGGTTTTACAGGCTGTTTTTAAAATTCTTGCTACATACAACAGAGATATGGCCTAAAGCATCACACAGATTAAAGAAGTCTTGATTAGTTAAGCTTTGAATTCAGTTAATTGTCAGCTTTCAGCCTAATAAGCTGTTTAAATAACAAATTCTTAGCTGTCAAATGAGGTAACTTTCTCTGCAACATACGATTGGCAAATTCTGGCATGCAAAAGCCTGAAATGTACTACATGCTCAGTTTTCTGGTAGAAAGATGAACCTTGGCTACTATCTTGCCCACCCACATGTGTGTTCAGATACAGAAGTAAATGAAGCGCACAACTTGAGCAGTCTCTCGGTAGACAAACTGAACTGCAGCTTGGAGAAGGAATCCATCTTCAATTAGTAACATCTAGTACGACTAACAGCAAGAGGACAGAAACTTTTTTACTGTCACCGACTACTTTCAGTCCTAAAAACTAGGGAAGTACCAACCATACTTACTCGTTTCACTGAATTCAAAATGTGCCCTCAAAAAAAGTGAACACTGATACTAATCCATCTAAAATGCTGTACTGCATTCATCATCATATATATTCCTAACTGTCCTGCTTTCTAATCTACATCTCCTAACTATTTTCACCTTTTACTCTCTTTTCCATTTCTCCTCCCAAAATCTGCTCCAGTAGCAAACAGCACATTACAGAGAACACTAAAAATAAGTGACCTGATGAAGAAGCTGTCCTCCAGTAGTTATAGAATCATAGAATCATTAAGGTTGGAAAAGACCTCTAAAACCATCAAGTCCAACTGTCAAAGCTTAATCTGTTAATCTACTTTAGCACTGGAGGTTCACTTAAAGTTAGAGATCTTATCTCTGATGTTTAAAACACTATTAGAAAAGAATGGAAAGGAATTTCCATTTTCCCCTGTTGGATAATGTCTCTTAAGCTGTACAAAACATTTGCATCATATGAACATTTAGCTAGAAAGGAACTATACCTTTGAGTCCAGCAGGCATTTCTTACAAAATTTTGGGTGTACTGATTTCCACTGCTTAGGCTTTTGGGTATTTGTAAAATTACTTCTGTAGACTTGCTGCTTCACAAGAACTTCAAATACAAAACTCCATTAAATAATAAGAAAACATGTCTGAAACTTGTCAGAACATTCCGCACAACTTTAAAAAGAAAAATGAAGTGAAAATCTATCTATCTGAAACATATTATTGGCAAGTTCATACAATATACATGTACCTGCAATGATGGATAAATTTTGACATCTTGTGTTACAAAAGATTAGTGAGAGCATAGCATTGGATTTAGTAGCAGACATTTTGAAGAATTCCCCGTTGAATTTTCTCCTAACTTCTTTCTGAATCAGTTATTGCTGCTGGCTATTCTAGGTACGTTCTTATATTTTGCTTTCCTCTGTCATATATAAGCACTTCCAGTGAAGTCCTAGTCACTGCAAGTAACATCCATGACGTGTTGTTTGCTTTGGAAAGATGATCCTTCCTCATCATGCCCTTGTTCATCACATTCAATCATTTTATCTGGTCTTAGATTAGACAGCACTTTTTTCAGAAACCATGTGTGTCTGAATGCTCATTACAACAAGACCTCTCTGATCACTTCTGTTTCCAGTGATGTCTTTTGAATGTTCATGGAGGAGGTTCTTTAAAATGTCACTCACAACCACATGTTCCTCACTGTTTAGTACGTGTTTTTCCACTGAACAGCATTTAAAAAGTGAAATAAAGATAAAAGACAACAGTATGCATATTATATGGAAAGAAAATAAACGGAAAACCATCTCCCAGAGTATACCTAGAGGCTGTAGATGTCTGAAATAAACAGTAACTGTGACTAGGATTCTGAAGAGCTGTAGGTTAAATGTGGAAATTCATATCAACATGTTCACTTTTTATGTTATTCTCTTACACATGTCAACAGCTACCGTGTAGTCAGTATGCAAATATTTATCATAGACCATGCACTACTTAAACCGCAGATAACAAAAGCAATAACTTCGCGAAAACATGGTAGACCCCTCAGAGGTCTGAGAAGCAGTGGTTACTTTGTACTGATAAGGTGTAATGAGATGACAGAGAAAACCTCAAATAAATCACATTTCAAAACAAGATTTAGAAACCAGCGCATGAAAACTGTACTTAGTGTTCTCCTAAAGCCAATGCAAGGAATTAGGATATTATTAGGGATCTATTAATAATTTTTTGTGAAGAATTGGTTATTTATCTCAAAATCTAGGAAAAAAAGATCTGGAAAATAGTCTGCGTTAATCTGATATGACATTCCTTGTGTTTTACATAGGATGAATTTATGACAAACTTTTAGCAAAAAATAGAGTAAATGGTAGCAACAGGACCTCACAGTTTTTCAGAAGATTTAAATCATATGAAACTCCCTCTTTCTCCAGACACTTGCAAGTCCTTCAGAGGTTGTTTCAAAGCAATATTAATAGTTCTAAGAGTAATTGCTGCTGGAGGGAGACTGAAAATGGACCTTCCTGGAAACGAAACTGTAAATGATGTTACATTCATTCTTTCTGTATAAGCAAAAATGGTAGATATTAAAAATATACTTCCCAAGAAAGCTGAATTACACAGAAATAGAAATACTCATTCAAAATGTGTTTCTAGGCTACATTTTTAACTCCTCTTTATAGGAATGATTATGGATATAACTTTGCTGAAATGCCCCAAGGAGAAAGTAGAGCACAAAACAGTGTGTTTAAATGAAAATGGATTTAAACATGAAATATTGGAATTGTTGTCATTCAACACTTTGGCACTATAATAATATTTCATAAAGGCTTTTCACATCCTCCAGTAAAGGAATAATCCATTTCTGATTCATATAACAGTTATTAGCTCATAGAGTTCAGATGTAAGTATACTACGCTCCTTTCCTCTCTTATTGCTGGCACCAAGAAACAATATATTTATAGGCAGTTTTAAGATCTGATCAGGGTGCAACCTCTGTTTTTCCCTTACATAGTAACTTTGCTACAACTCCTGTATCCCTGTTCTGCTGCAATTAATCTAAATATATTCAAACACATAAGAGAGTAAAAGAAAACAGAACTTCCACATTAAGAATGAACCATATTCTCTGGAACTTAACTACTTTATAGTGTGATATTAAAATAAAACATAAACTCCTGCTGTGCATGAACTTTACTGACATAGTTTACCACATGGTTATACAACCATTATAAATCAACATTTCACTGATGTGGCAGTCTCCTACTACTCGACTAAGGACGTAAATTTACATAGTGGTGACTGGTTCAAATCCTTTTCATATGGAACCCCTAGACAGTAATATTCCCAGGAAAAAAAATGGTCCACAAAGCTCAAGATGGAACATGCAATGGTGAGGAAAAGTTGAGTGGTTTATATTTAGAAAAGACTTGATCCAGAAGAGATTGAGAAAAAGCAGAAAAATAGCATGTACTGTGCAAAATGCCCATTTTTGTTAAAGACCTTCCTGCAGAATACTTTGTCAATAACATTTCAATAGATCTGTCTATCTGACCCTGCTAGGTACAAGTAGCTCAAAAGGGTGAAAATAAGTGACCAAAACTCCAAAAGACCTCCAAAATAATGAAGCAAATCAGATTGCAAAGAAACAAACAAAAAGGAATAAAAGATCTTCACTGGGACATTTTTGATACAGAAAAGACAGCAAGCCTCTAAGGCCATGACTTAAATATCCTGGGACTGTTTTCTGGTGCTGAGATCACCTGTGTGGAAAAGCTTGTGTTGCTGCTATTAACTCTTTCGCTCTCCAAATCAATCGGATCAGGACAAGGCACATCTGAACAGCCTGCTAGGGACAGTCTCTGGTCTTCTCTGACTACTGGACTGTGCCCATGAGCTGCTTGGAGGAGTATTCTTTGGACTGAGCCAAAATCATGCAAGGGACAAATCTAACAGTTTAACAATGTAGACAATTAGGTTCCAGTGGCTGGAAACATTCCTTGTAGCTGTTTTATTTAGTATAAGTATAGCCTATTTTGTCACTAGAGATTTGCTATTGATAATCATGTTACGTGGATGATATTTCAATCACGTTATGAATGGCAATATAAAACCCTAAGATATAATACAGATCTCTTAGGGAAGCATTGAACATATTTCACTTCTTATGAAGCAATAGCTCTTTACAGAATACAATCAGGAAAAAGCACGTGAAGCCTCTGTTAATATAAAATGCACAAAATACACCTTTCCAGGTTTATTAAATTACACATTGAAAAAGGTAATATATTCAAAGTAATGTATTAACTAATTTATTATTTATTATATTGATTATATCACTAAAATAATAAACTTTAATTTAGAAATATGCATTTAAATAAAAAAATTCTGAATTCAAGATATCTTAAAGCTGCATGATTTCAGAAACATACAATAAAACCATCTAGCTTCAGAGGCAATCACTTTAAGGTATAAAGTGACACACTGACAGCAGTATTACTAAACACAACCAATATACCAACACATCTGTGTTTACAGACTAGTCTATAGTCTTGTCAGACATGTCCGAAGAAAAATACATCAAGTACAAATACTATCGAATTACTAAAAATACTTAGACTTCTATTTATTAAAGAATTTATGCACCAAGTTAAAAGCATTACTTGAGCATAATCCATCTGTGAACACTTTTTTATTTATAAGGAAACTTTCAAGTTGATGAAAAATGAAGAACAAGAATCGGATAAAAGTAACACACTCAACATTGTAAATACACTCAGGAGGCCCTATATAAATAATAAAACCACAAAGCTAAAAAAGAAAAAAGAAAGGCAACTTGATTACTTTTGGAATGGCATTACAACCAGAAGATTAAATTAAAAAAAAAAATTGGTTGCCTTCTTAACTCCAGACAAACAAGTCCATATCCAGAAACTCCCGTTCCTCTTCTTCAGTTTCCATAAAAAAAACCAGAACAAACTCTGTCTAAACTTACTTCCGTATTAATAGTTAATTCATCTCTTTGAAAAATAAAACATCTTGTTTATCTTATGTAAAAAATGTGAAAGGAACCTTTCTTTCTGTTTCCAGAACAAAGAAAAGCAACAAGTCCTTGACCAACTTGTCCTCTTGTAGCTGTGTTATAGGACATGCAGAAATTCTGTTTTGACCTCTTTTAACTTCCAGAAAATAAATGGGACAGCACATGTTCAATCAAAGTGATTATATTACCTGAGGCTTACCCCTCAAATCTGCAGCTGCTAGCTGGAAAGGAGTGAAATGAGGTCACGAGGACGAGTACAATGACTTCCAGAGCTACAGAGGCACTCCTGGATGTTCACCCACTGACAAAGTACTTGTGCTGCCAAATATCTCCTTTTGATCAGATATTTTAATACCAGCAGATGAAATTTGTTTTGCCTGTTACTAATGGACTTGCTTGTTACTCTGGACTTTTACATCATGACAGAAAGCGGGTCCTGGGCACAGCACATCTGCTGCACAAAAGAATTGATCAGTCAAAGAGTTCAAGATGAGAGGGACCTCAGGAAGTCTCTAATCCACCCTTGTGCTCAGAACAGCATCAGGTGTAAGATTAGCAAAGACTCTCCAGGGCTTTCCTCAGTTGGTAGAACCTCTAGGGATGCAGAGTGCAGAGAACCCCAGGCAGCCTATTCCTGTGTTTGACTGTCTTCACAGTGAAAAATTTTCTCCTTCTATCCATACATACTCACTGCCAAACATGCAGAGGTAACTCTACACCGTTTGCTTAGTAAATGTAGTCTCACTAGTATGCATACAGACAAACCGTTTATCTTGTCAGCTGCATATTTGGTCTGACACCACTTGCAGCTGCGTAGTAGCTGTCCAGGCTCCATGCGCTCACATCTAGAGAGCTTAGGCGTCAAAAAATAATCCAATGCTGAAAATTAATATTTTAAAATGCATTAATATACTTCACTCCGTGATCCAGTGTACCATTATCTGCAACTGCTAGTGCTGTTACTTTCAGGAGATATCAATGTGTCTATAAATGAAAGAGAGAAGAAAATGAAATTTGCTTCTCCATAATTGGTGAACTTTCAAAATAATACAGCAAATATGACTACGTGCAAGTTGTCATGCCATCTTTAGCGTTTTGTAATGAAAATAGTAAATAACTTGTTCTCATCTACCAAATTAGTTGAAGAACAAGAGGAGACATTCACTACATCAGACATGAATACACACAGGTATGTTGAGGTAGTCCCATTTTCCATTGTAACTTGCACTTAAAAGCAAGTTTTCAAATTTTCTAGCTATTAAAAGTTACTCTTGTAAAGAGAGGCTGAATGCTTAGTTGTAATTTTTAAGTTCTTTATAGATGACAAAAAGTCCTTGTCAGCAAATAAATGCTACTTTCAAGTATTTTAGCATGTACTAAAACTTTTTATGATACAGCTTCTAAATTAGAGAAACTTGATCATGTACGTGCTCAGGTTTCTGGCTTCACTGAAAGATTACCTGACAACAAAGAACAAATGACAATTAATTTGGTTATAAACATGACTCTTATCTAAAAAAACCCCAGGGCAGAGCCAAAGAAAAATTAAAAAGAATTGTAAAGACATAATCATGCTCAATTAACTGCCTTCAATTCTTGGTTTCAGGATATAAAATTATTACATCCTGATTCAGTTACTTTTCTGTGAAAAAAAAAAGAAAAAAAATAAAGAAACTTTTAAAGATATTTAGACTCTGCAGGAATGGCAAAGTTTGGCAAAAAAAGAAAATGGTTTAATTGTCTGAGGAATATCATGTAGTTCAAAAACACTGGATTGTGTGTTTGCATGTTTCAGAAATCTTGTTAAGAAATAGTCTAATGTTTTATCTTAAATTCCCAGCTTTTTGAATTTCTTTAAAACTTGTTGAATTTACTTAGTCCATTCCTACATCAAACAGCAAAAATATTTTTCTTGTCTAAACAGACTTGGGCAGATTGTAGAAGCCCATTAAATATCATTTCTGCTAAGGCTGAGATTTAAATTCATTTCAATTATAGGCATAAAGAGTTATAAATTGAAGTTCAGAAAGAAAAGATACATTGAAATGCATTAAAACTGATAATATGCACCAGTTAATACTAAGTCAAAGCCAAAAATAATTGAGAGCGGTGAGAATTGTGAGAACTATGGGAACGTATATGCAAGAGAATAAAATACATTCAATAGTCAGGGAAATGGTGTTTTTCTTCAGTATCAGTTAGAAGAAAACTTTTTTTCCATAGTTAATACTGTTATTGTTGAAAGATAGTTATCAAGTACTTCCATAAAAAGGGGCCCAAAATGAATATATAATTGAATTATAATAAAACATTTTAAAAGGGAGAAAGTGGTATGATTAGGGACTATTTTAATTTTAATCACAACACTAGGTATCAATTTATTTCTTTCTTGTAGGTATCATTAAAGGATTTTTGCAAAGGTTCTCTGAGCACTATCACCAGCCAAGTGTCAAAAGTAGATCACTGAAAACTAAAAAATATAACTTTTTTGAAGGAGCCATCAACTTTAATTAACCTGTATAATATTCTGATTAGTAATATTATGTGTCATTATTATGTTAAGCAGAGCAGTGGCAGCAACAGGAGACTGAAGAAGGATAAGCAGATTTTGTGCCTGTCTCCCCAGCTACAGAGTTAGCACATGTTCATAGCACGAAAATGTCTTTCCTCTGAACTTCTGAGGTTAGCCCTTCCACAGGTCCAGCAAGCAGCGCTGTTCAGGATATTGGTATGCCAGCTGCAGAAAACTATAAAGAAGGTAAAATGCTGTGTAAAACCATGAAATGTGCTTTCTTGTCCTTCAGATCTGCACTAAGCTCACCGCTGAACTGAGGTGAAGCATGAAAAGAGATCCATACTCCCCCACCTTATTAATTTCTAGGATGAATCTAGCCTTGTAACCCAGAGATAGTGCAGTGTCCTGTTATATGAAATACACTGAAACAAATAAACAAACTGGAAAACATCTGTAATATGTATTATAACATTTCCTTCATTGTCCTCAGACCAAGTGTGAGAGACTGGAATAGTTAATGTATGTTAATGTGTCAAACTTTGTGTTAAAATAGCCGCCTCAGCCCCGCCACAGGTCACATAGAATTCATTAGAGTAGGGGTTTACGAACACCTGAGAGACCCCTCATGACCACCCCCCTCTACCCCCCGACGCCTGTTATCACAAACTTTCTGGAACAAGAACCATGTAAGTCCTCAGGAAGTGTGACTGAGGGCGACGACTGGACTATAAAAGACAGAAGTGCAAAGAGCCGGGCATGCACCCACCACTGGAGGACTGCCCCATCTGTCATTGCGGGATCCTAGGGTGGTGATACCTTTCTCTCCTCTCCTCTCCTCTCCTCTCCTCTCCTCTCCTCTCCTCTCCTCTC
>Ga0065711_1003073_pt1 | contig 45197 bp, 28 predicted proteins | sample Hoacrofraction12_FD_59098 | JGI IMG/M metagenome (GOLD analysis project Ga0065711, IMG submission 59098) | Hoatzin crop microbial communities from Cojedes, Venezuela - Epithelial fraction 12 v2 (version 2) | ecosystem: Host-associated > Birds > Digestive system > Esophagus > Crop | place... | reverse complement strand
TTTTACCGGTCCACTTATAAATTAATTTACAAGGCTGTATAACCACTGTCAGACTGTCAAGGTAAGTATTTTTGTACAAAATTACTGCCTTCTAATACTTTGTTACAGAGATACACATTTATAAACATCCAATTCATTCACAAATCAACATATTACAGTTTATAAAACAACATACAGCCCCTTTAAAAAAGACAGGGAATGCAACAAGAATTCCTTTGTACTATAAGTTTCTCCCTCATTTTTACTGAAAATGTATTCTACCCTGCTGAGTTATCAGCTGGTCCTTAAAAAGGTGAAGATTTTTATACAAACTGTCACCCCTGGATACAGAAAAGATGCACTGAAATTTATTTCACTTCTGAGTGCATTTTGTTCACACAACATTAAGTGGTTAGGTTTTTTTTCCTGTGAAATTCCAAAGCCAAACTGCAGATGCAAAAATTTAGCAGGTGTTGTGTGTAGTGCAATTGTAAGACATCTCCTCTAAAGCAGAGGAGAGGATGTGTGAAGCAGCACCAGAGCGAGCTCCTCTGAAAGCAAGGTCTGAGTCCTTATTTTACTCCTCTTGCCCTCCCTCCACTAGTACAGAAAATCTCCACTAGTACAGAAAAGCAGAAAGACTGAAAAAAAAACCCTGAAATGCACACCAAACCCCCCAACCCTAGAACAAATTATTTCATGTTTTCTGCAGTCCCCATCAAAACCCTTGCTCGGAAGTAGTGACTTAATACAAAGACCTTGTTTCAACATGTGGGGAAAACTGAAACAAAATGGACACATTCCCAGCAGTTACACTCCTTTAAGATGCCAGTGTGGATATGACAAGATAATCAACACTGTATATTTTGCAGAGTTTGGTACCTCTTTCTTGCTTTCAGAAATCCTTTGACCGCTGCAGCACTGGAAGGAGAGCACATCTGAGCTGCCTGTGCGAGTAACACACTGTATTAGAGACCACCGCCGCTGGAGGCACTTCCCCAGAGCTTGTGTCAGCTTTGCCAACAGTGATTAGAGTGATCTAATTACATCTGACAAAGCCTGGGATGTCCCTGGGTTTGTGCTGGAGAGGTAGTCCTTCATGAATTACGGGGCTGGTCACTGTAGTTCAGGTTACACGTGGATTTTTGACACAACAGGGAAGCATCCCATTAACACACTCTCTGGTACTGAGAACGTAACACTGCAGTTTCTGAGGAGCAGGAAACCCTCAGTACTGCCGTTCACCTCCAGCTCAATGGTTTGGGTCAGTTTCTGGTGCTCAGCCTCCTACGCAGACTGCTACACAGAGTTGTGCTTCTGACAAAGTCAAAAATGCTCAAAAATGGATGGAGAAAGAAACGTGAAGAGTTCAGGATGGAAGAACTACAGCTGAAACCAAGTTTTGAGTCAGAGACACATGGCTGCTCTCTAGTGCCTAAGAAACCACTTCTAGTTGAAATCTGCTACTGGTTGAGCCCCAGTTTCAGTTCAGAGCTCTCAAAAGAGAGGGACGAGTATCCAGAACATCAGTGCCCTGTTACTAGATTTTTTGCATCGGTGACACACCACTTCCATGGGACAGCCGCAGGGCAAGCAGCCGTGCCCCCGCTTGACAGCAGGTAGTGCAAATCCTGTAGCGTAGTCAGAAGCAGCACAAACAGCCTACACGTTGGTTTCAAGTCCCAGTAAGCGGCCCATCCGTTCCATGTTCTTGTCAATTGTGGCACGACAGGTGATTTCTTTAGCACACTCCATGGGAAACCAGCCTCTTTCGCCATCCCGCAGCCGTTCCCCTTCGTACCAGCCTGCAAGGGTGAACAGACAGGGAGCAATAAACCTTTTCCAGTAATGTTAAGGATACTTTGTCAGAACTGTGTGTTGCTTGACACAGCCATCACATACATTACATATTTACCTTTTTAGTGAACAAAGTACCAGATTAAGATACATTTGGCAAGGTTGCATTTTTTTTGTACAGACAGACTAGGAACAAAATAGTATGTAAAAATAATATGTAAAAATAAGTATTATATGAAACAAGTGCAATACATTTTTAATACTGTAATTCAAATATATTGTTTGAAATAACATAAAAAATATAGTATCGCTGCAATGTAAAGAAAGAAACGCAGCACAACTGACAGGATCTTTGAGTTCGTATGTAATATTGCGTAACTTCATTCAAGTAGGATCTAGTACTTCAGGTGCTGACAGCTTCAAGCATCATGGAGTCAGCACATCATGAGATATTAGCAGAATCACTTGCACGTCCAGGCACCAGTCAGTTCCGATCCCGGGTACTTGATGCTAGGGGAAGCTAGGCAAAACCACTGTGCTAGAGCCCGGTACGTAACAGGCGCCGAAGCGCAGTACGACATGACCAACAATTGTCTCTTGCTCAGACAAACCCCGTGCTCGCTCCATGTTTTTAGGTAGAATTCAGTTTCTTATTTGCAGACGTGTCACATGTCAAAACCAGCCAGCACACACTTTCTGATAGGCCAGGAGTTACTCTGGACATCTGTTGCCTCATCCTTTAGAAACCTGAACCGAAATGCTCAAGGTTTTCTTGGAAGCTAAACCTTTATTCACTGCATGGCCAATGGTATTAGGAAACATGTTTTTCTAGCCGCGTTCACCTGCAGTGGTGACAGATGGCTACTGACAGCAAGTCTCACTCACCATCATTTACTTTTTGATAAACCAAAACAACATCAGCAACTTGAAGAGACAGTTCATCCGACTGCTTTGCTGTGTAAGTTCTGGTGATCTCTACCTGAGTCAAACCTGTGGAAGAAATAAGCCAGGCTGAATTAAACAATTCACATAACAGTAGCTTTTATTAAAATATATATACAATTTACTTTAAAGAAATTATGTTTTAGAGTATACTCCCCCCAAAAGACCCAAAGGAGGCATAAAATTATGCAAACGTCTTCCTACTTGAACAATTACAAACAAACAAACTTGGGATAAACATCTTAAAGAGAAGAGTCTTTGCACTTCTGCTAACAGACTGAAACAACTGACCAAACCGGAGTTCATGAACGCAAATGGAAATTACTGTGCGAAACAGAACTCCTCAGAGAAGCCCCTGTGCAGAGGAAGGGAAGGGAGCTTCACGGATGCTACAGCAGCAGAGCGCAGGAGGAGACACGGACAGCATTGCTAAGGGTATTTATGGTCTACACTTGCTCACGTCCCCACTAAGGGGCAGCGCGTTTCCACTCCATGTCAAAGCCCTCAGAAATCTCCTTAGTTGTAACTCACTTGTCCTGTCCGTTTTCTGGCCGTCTCTGTCCTGTCCAAGCGCTGTAATCCAGCGAGCTCTGTCACTCCTGTAAATCCAAAGACAAAACTCAAGTTTCCCACCTTGTGCTCCTGATAATGGTCAAGACTATTTCCTATTCCCCCTCCCCTAAAAAAAAATTTTGTTGCTATCTTTGGATAACTTCAGTTTTTAACTAAGAATGAAAAACATCTGCCTTCTGCTGAGACCCGATTTTGTCAAAAATCTGTAACATCTGAAAACGGAATAAAATTCTCTTTGGAAACTGCACTATGGTGTCCTCAGAAGTGTCAGAAAATGGGACATTTCACACAAGTTACGAGAGACGTCTCTAGAGCACATATTCCAAGATGCACCATTGCTCAGCAAGCGAGGAGACAATTCAGCAAGGGCTGGGGTTAGTCTGCAAAGTCCAGCCTGAAGAGCAGAGGAAGGGGCAAGAATTACTCCAGCATCCCACTACGCATCATCCCACAAGAGAGTTCAGTCTCTTCCGAGAACACTGACACCTTCTCCTGGCCTTTCTTCCAGCTAGCTCTAGCAACCTCTTTGCTGTTCACGCTGCCTTCAGATGAAGGGATTCAGAAGGGAAGTCTTTCTGAGCATGCTTCTTTCAGAATGAAAGAGATCCCACTGATTATTTTGAATATTAATATTTGTACTGGGGGTTTTCTGGCATTTAATGAGAAACTGACTATTTTTTTTAAATCCCAACACACATTCTTCCTCGAAGATGAAACTGCTGCACATGTCCTACCAACGTTTGATATCTGTTGATCTCATACAGATGGCCAAAGCTGCAGCGCATGCTACTTCAGACATTCCAGTCATTAAAAGTACGTGATACTGAACTTGTGTTCCAATCAAAATAAGAACATCTGTATACAATTTTGCATGAGCTTAATTTTGTGGCTTTTTTTTTTTTAGAAACAGCTGTTATTTAGACTCATATTTTCCTTTTCCTGTAACCATTCTTAACAGGGAAACTGCATTTCCTTTCAGATAACTCTGAAAAAAATTGGGTAATGCCAGACTGTCTCCCAGCTCAAGTATGTATTTCTTCTTAAGCTGTGTGTACCAGACATTTTGTGCCTTACTCACAGGGCAATGCAACGTTCCTGACCCAGCGCTGGCACTTTTGTCCTTGGGACCCACACAACCCACGAAGTGACAAAACACGATCAAACTCTGCTAGAAACCTTTGTGTCAGCGAAAACATTGAAGTTCTACATGTGCAAAATGCTATTCAATAAGCACTCTACACCATCCGGCCTGGCCTTCCCACTATAGATTCCCTCCCCATCCTTCTCAAAGTTAAAGTTGTTTTTCTTTACCTTTTGTAGATATGATAATACTCTACAAATATAGGCAATCTTCAAATAAAGTACTTCTTTTCAGAATCTTTTCCTCTGAATGACAATCTGCTAGACTGCTATTTATATTACAAAAAGCATATAGCGAATCAGTAATAAATCTGCAGAACAAAAGGTCTTTTCATAAAAAGCCCAGACAACTAAATATGTACTGCATTTTTTCCCCAACGAAAATGCATTTCCAAACAAGTCTGAATCATCTGCTTATTTTATAATGAGATCTTTAATAGAGATCACTAATGATCTATAGTTTCTTTCAGGGTTATTCTAATCTTTGAAAGTAAACCTAAAACTGTCAATTTTTCCAGGCTGGGATACGTCTGGAGCACTCTGTTTCACGTCTTCTGTCCCGCCTCCAGCTTCCACTGGAACAGATAAAATCTTTCACTTTTGTGAAGGGTTGTGTGGAAGTTAATGGCACCACCCCGAAATGATGGCCCCTCGGATATCTGCACCCAAAGAACAAGACACTTCTTGTTGCTCGTTTCTAAAGCAGAACACTCTTCAAAACCGCATCAGGAGAACAAGGAGCACCCCTATCCCAGCACAGCTCCACAGCTTCCCCAAGGCAGTGCCAAACTCCTCCTCCCATTTAATCCAGCACTGCTTCCACTTCCGCACCATCCAACCGTTAAATAATTGCAAATTGCTGCTCCAGGACAAGAGCATGCTGCCTTCATACCCAACAACATTTGCCTGCTACCACCACCGTGCCTTAGGATCCACCTGTGCCTGTCTCCTCCTGCTGACACTGTGCTCTACGTATCGACAACCCGGTATAAAAGCCAAATTGCCAAGAGAACTGACAATTACAGTAACATACTTTAAAACAATAAAGAACAGTGCAGAAAAATATCAGAGACAGAGCAAGCTTAACTCATAGAATCACAGTACAGTTTGGGTTGGAGGGGACCTTAAAGATCACCCAGTTCCACCCCCCTGCCATGGGCAGGGACCCCTTCCACCAGCCCAGGGTGCTCCCAGCCCTGTCCAACCTGGTCTTGAACCCTACCAGGGAGGGGGCAGCCACAGCTTCTCTGGGCAGCCTGGGCCAGGGCCCCACCACCCTCACAGTGAAGGATTTCTTCCCAATATCTAATCTAAATCTCCCCTCTTTCAGTTTGAAGCCATCACCCCTTGTCCTGTCACTCCCTGCCCTTGTCACAGCCCCTCTCCAGCTCTCTCGCAGCCCCTCCAGGCCCTGGCAGCTGCTCTCAGGTCTCCCCGCAGCCTTCTCTCCCCAGGCTGAGCAGCCCCAGCTCTCCCAGCCTTCCCTCCCAGCAGAGGGGGTTTCCAGCCCCTCGTATCATTGCTGGGGCCTCCTCTGGCCCCGCTCCCACAGCTCCAGGTCTGCCCTGTGCTGAGGGCTCCAGAGCTGGACACAGGACTCCCAGGGGTCCCACCAGGGCAGGGCAGAGGGGCAGAATCCCCCCCCTCGCCCTGTGCCCATACTGCTGGGGATGCAGCTCAGGGCACGGTTGGCTTTCTACAGTCAGATTATTCAAGGTCTTCTTCCCAAGATAAATATCAAGAAAGTCTCACTTAACAGTAAAAGTAACATTTTCCTCACAGTAACCTGCATTACGCTTAGATTTGCACGCTCAGTTACTCTGTGCACAGCAGCACGGTGTGCCACAAGATGAGATAGAAAACCTGTGTCTTGACTTCCAGTTCTCAGGTTTGTTAGGAAAAGGCATCATACTCGTGCTACAACAAAACCCACTGACAACTCAGATACTTAAGTCTCATTTGTAGTTCAAATTAAACAATAAAAACTTCCATATTGCAATATGTAATCACTAGATTGTGTAGTTTACCAGTTACACTATGTGACAGAATTTTGATTTCTTAACTGTGATATCACTTACATTGAAAATAACTTAAATCTAATAGAAATTCCTTCCATGACCCCCCGCCCCTCCAAACCCCACGAAATCCCAGCTGCTTAAATCTCTGTACTGCGGCCCTTGCTTGTTTGCCTCACCAGTAACAACTAGAAGGGATTCCGTCACTCAGCTAGGGAGCTGGTGATCTCCATGGCAGAGGCATAGTTAATTCTTGGCCTGAAGACCCAAAACAGTAGCATGCAATAAGGGATGCTTCAATTTATTCCTACACCGTGACCTCAGGGACAGAGAATGACGCTACCAGGACGTGGAGCCACTGAATGCTCTCACGAGGAGATCACAGTAGAGAAATGCGTGTTGTGCTTTGTTGAGGTTTGATTTCGGCCTGCCCGCCAGCCAGGAGCTGGGCATTTCACATTGCCTGGACCGGGCAGGGGGGGAGGCAGCCTACAGAGATGATGGGGTGAGAAATTACAGAAATGCCAACTATTGACTTACTGAGTCTCTGTTCCCAGGAGCATCTCCACCTTCTCTCCTGCGTGGTTACTGAGGACTGCCAGTCTGAAGAGGTGAGCTGTCGCACTCTGCCGCGAGTAGAGCATCGCTGAAGCATTCTTTACAGGAGAAGAAGTCAGGTCCTCACTGTCACAGTGTTGTACCACGAGCTGATCCCTCAAAGAATAATCTGTGACGTTGTAACTCTCTTCACTGCAGAACAAAGAAGGAAAAATCCCCCAGAGTTTAATGTTTCATTTTCCATTAGGTATGTCGGGAAGCAAACTCAGTCACAGAATCCAGTTTTAACTATATAGTACAACACGATTCTTCTCACACCTCAGATCTTAATCTTTTCTGTTTATTTGCCTCTTGAAACTACCGGTTTTCCAAGATAGAATAGATTTTGTGGCACAGTTAAATGACTCCAGCATTCTTGAAATAGTGTAAAACACAACTCCACTAAATTTAAAAACAGGGACAGCGATTGTACAGAATTGCACTGCTTTTTCTTCTGTAGCTTCAGATGAACACACTTTAATTTTAGAATCTTATAGGGAAAAAGGTAATATTTCCCTTTTCCTGTGCCTATGAAACCATGGGTATGTATACTGCTTCCAGGTAAACACTACTGATCATTTTAAATAGAGGATTCTGTCCTCCTTGTCCATCCACGTGTAGAAGGTCTAGTCTAAAAACTATTTTACAATATTCTGAAACATTACCTAAGAATTGCTACATGAGCTTAGTAATTTCCCAAGAGCGACTAGAAAGAATTCGAAGAAATTATGCAAGTTAGAAGCTTTGCTTTCCTTATGGCTGAAATGTAGGTGGAGAGGTGGACAAAACATTAGATATCACAAATCAGAACATGAAAGCATTATTGATTTTAGCAACAGAAGGACTGAAATGAAAATATGCACCCTTCCCTGAACAGCAGCCTTTATTTCTAAATGCGAGAATCACTTCTGCTAACCAAGATCTTCTGACAGGTGAAGCCCTGGCAAAGACAGGAGGAAGCACGTCTGGACACAGCCCATGGCCACATGCAACAGACAGCAGCAGGGAGCAGCTACTTCACCCCCATTCCCACCTATTTACAACACGCGCTTCAGCTTGTGAATATCCAGGCACCTCACGCAGCGTTCTTCAGCACTCTGACGCGAGTTCAACCAGTTGTCTACTTACTTGCATCACGGCAATATTGGAAGCACATTTTTTTAAAGTGGAAAATCACTGTGCATTTCCAAACTTTTAAAGTTGTGAAACATAGTTACAGTAACAGTTAAAAGAATCTACATCACTTACTCAGCAGTATATCACGTGAAAAGAAAAGCCAGCTGGAAAGGCCTTTTTGTTTCTACTGAAGCTTGTAAGCATATTTCCCAGAATCCTTACACACATTCGCAAGTTTACCAGGCTATATTGTGAACCCAGGGTACTGATAAACTAATTAATTCATCATTTCATGTAAGCTTGTAACCATTTCTGATTTACTGTCCTACACTGGTGCAACAAGATAGAAAAAATCCTGCTTACATAGGCAGAACGCCAGTTGCCCCTCCTAGCCCATACACTGCTGTATCTGTCAAATTTTGCAGTAAATCAAATACATCAAATGTTGAGGTACAACTATACCTACTCCACTGTAAAGTAAAATCTATTCAGAGCTCAGTCTGGAGTGATGACAAACTATGCAAGAGCCTCAGATTATTACGGTTCATTAAAATAGTTTAAATTGAAAAAATACTTGGGAAGATTAATTTTGCTGCCAGAGATATACAGAAACCCAAGCACTGACCTGACACAAATCAAATCCCGAACACCTGGAACCGAAGCCCTCTGAAACGCCGACGGTGACATACCCCCTTTCTGGCAGGTGCCAGCAGAGCGTATTCTTCCTTTATGGTTGCTCAGATATGGTAAAGATGGAGGGAGGATGACTTAACGTCTGTTGAGATACATTCTGCCCATTTTGCAAACTGTCTTAAAGACCATTACATTAATTACTGAGGTATTCACAGGTATTTTTCTAATTCTTATTTTTAATCCTTCAGAAAAAGAATTTCTGAAGCACAGCTGAGCAACTTCATGACTCAAACCTCAAGTTCTTGCTGCTTTCTGTGACTCACACAGCACTAGAAGAATTGCTCTCTTCTTCCAGTGACAACAGGTTTCAGATCGTATTGTACCTGGGATTTCTGCGGATTAATAGTTTCTGCCAGAGCACCTAATGTAAAAACAAAGTTCTTACTTCAACTATGCGGAGTATGTTTTTACTTTTGTTCCGTGAATTAAATACTTGAAAAGGGCTTTTTGCAGTACAGCTTTGTACATTCTGGAACGACTGACACAGGACATGATACTAATGGAACTAATCCTTCCCGCGAGTATTTTTTCTTCTCATCTTTTGTTGAGGAGTTTGGGGGCTTTATGGAGGAAGCCGAAGCAATGACAGATGATCTTGGTAAGATTTATCATATAGGAGGACTGAAATCACTGTAGCTCATAAGAAGATGAACATTTTTCTTCCCTGTTTCTTTTCCTCCAAGTCTCAAAATGGTACCAAGGACTCCCCGCAATCCTCTGGTGTTTTCCACTCTGAGGGCTGGCATCACAGCTGCCCATTCTGGCACCATCGACAAAGGCACAGACACACCCAAACTTCCCAGAGCACTGTCGCAAGAACTTAGGATAGCTTTAAAAACTCTCCACGCAGTTTTGATTAACCCAGCTTTGCATCAGACTGGCATTTCCATGTTCCTTAGAGTAAAAAAATTTAAAAATAAGTTATGTAGGAAATGAGGTGGAAGCAGCTAACTCGTTTAGAGCTCTGTAAAAATGAAGCCAGGTTAATTACGTTGTTACACATGACTCCTTGTGTCCCACAGGGTAAAGAATGCAGACCACAAATAGGTTTTAGTCTAATTAAAGGAATTTACCATGGGCACACTGAGAAGCTGGGAGAATATTTCAGCATGTGGAAAGATAAACTTTAATTTCCACACATATAACACAGGGATGCTCAGAGGAATGTTAATTCAGATGTACGCCGTACATCCTTATCTTTTGGGAAAGGTGTGCACAGAGCTCTTCCCCGAAACAACAAATTTTAATGTGCTGTGATTGTCCTACAGTAGGAAGGCGTACGTGTTGTAAGAGGCTGTGAGAGGGGAGGCAGGAGAGACTGGGGATTTAGGTTTCGCATTCCCCTAAACCCAGCTCTAGGTTGAAATTAATGCATTTATCTACAAAAAGATGCTACGTATCACTTGAGGACAACTGTTTCAAGTGCCACCTGTAGTAGCTGAGGGTTCCTCCTGAAGAAGAAAAAGACATGTTTAATATTTATCAGTGTCTCTCTCCCTCTTTCTTTTTCTTAAAACATATAATCTAAAACAGGGAAAGGTTGGTTGGTTTGTTGTGGAGGTTTTTTTTGTTTGGTTCAGGTTTCTGTGGGTTTTTTTGTTTTGGTTTGGTTTTTTTTTTTTTTTTTTTTTTAAGAAGTCAGTTTGGTATTTTAGTCTGGGCAATCTCTGCTTAGCCAAGGGCAGAACGAGTGAAACCAACTAGGGATGCTGCTATAGTCATTTGGGAATCTTGCATATGAAAAAGAAACAATCTATACATTTATGTAACGAATGGTAAATGCATTCCTTACTAGTTAGTCAACTAGTCTATGCACTTGTGTAACTAACAATGAATGTGTTCCTTACTAACTAATCAACAGAGATAAACCTCCACAAATCCTTCCTATTGCTTATCTCCATTCAACAGAACAGCCCGATCTGAAGCTATGAGGCAGTCCTCATCCTTCTGCCTCCTGTGCCCTCTGCGGGGCCCACCACCTCTCCTCGTTCCAAAGGGATCGTGAGACACGCTGACAAAGCTGACAGTGCTGGAGTGAGCAGATGAACATAAACGGGAACTTAATCCGCTCAGCCCGGCAGCGGAGTAACAGGACGGCCACTTAACACATTCGTTAACGTGACTGCACCCAGGTAATGCAAACGCACCAACGTTCATTTGCAGTTTAAGACTGACCTGTTTTGCTAAACTTTTATTCGGATTCAGCACACGAAACAACAGGGGTATTTCATATCCCCTCGCAGGGAATGCATGCAAATTTTAAAGCACTTTTATGAAGACCAGATATCTGTTGATGCTAACACCATGTGTTCTGGGCCACCTGCACTTTGACAGAAAGCACATGGTCCTTTACTCTTTCTATCATGTATTTTAAGTGATACAAATCCTTCATGAATCTTCTTCAGCTGTGTTTCATTACAGCTAAGGAAGCTGCGCTACTCTGGAATCCGTGGTGTTCCACAAGTTACCTGCCATTCGTGCCTGCCTTCGGTCACAACGTCACCCCGAGACAAACCGCAGCTTGGCGGGCAGCCGTGAGCAGGTGACATTCCCCAGCAGCAGTGACCCTCTGGGTGGTTGCCGGTGGGTGAAGTCCGGCTGCATTCCGCTGTCAAGGCACCTCGGGGGCTGCCACGCCACAGAGCCATTAAAGCAGACGGGACTCTAGTGCTATCCGTAGGGCATTATGGAAAACAGAATATTCAATAAACGTACACTCATTCAAAAATATAAGCCTCTCCGGAGTTCACCTGCAATCTTCTACAAGCACTCCGGATGTAACTGGTGGATTTTCTGAGCAGCTGGATAGGGCAGCTATTTAGTTGTATGTAACAAAACTTTATTAGTTCTGGAGTTCTCCTGAACTCTGCAGAACACAGAGCTAGCTCACAGGCAGCTTTGAGCATTAATAACTAAAATACATGACCGGATCTTCATGGTCCCAAGAGGACATGTGGAATAAAAGGAGGTATTTGACTTTCGGTAGGGTTCAAAGCTAGCTGTATCCTATTTTTAGCAGAATTTTGTTACAGTGTATGCTTCCAGGCCTGCAAAAAGGTATAGGAGAAATCGCCTCCTCTGCAGCCTGGCCTTCTCCTTGGGCAGCTGCGAAGTGCCCACTACAGAAACTCTGCCAGGCCTGGCCACAAATTCTGTACCTACACCCAGCAGTTACGCCCCTCAGCTGCGCGGGAGGTGGGGATGGTACTGACACCCACACTTGTGGTTTAGGAGAGGGAGAAAACTGAAAACTCATGACAAAGGGAATACATGCAAACGTAAAAGCAGTATGTGTGTTTAAACCAAGTACTCTGTATTTTAACAAAGCACTAATTTCATCATACTCTGTGGAACCTAGAATAGCTTCTTCACTAGCCCAAGAGAAAGCAAATCTCCCAAGCATGACGCTAGTAACAACAATTGTACCGTAGCACACGCGAATCATGAGGCAGCTTGAAAGAACAACTCCAAGGATGAATTACATTGCATGTTACTCCTTATGTCACAACACTACCTTCAAAATCCAGTGCTGGCATAAGCTACAGGTTTACGGGTCCCAGCAGTGGATGTCATGGCCAAAATGGTGGCAAGTCACAGTACAGCCAGGCAGTAAATAAAAAAAATAACAGAAGCCATAACAGGAGCAAAAAAAGAATGGAGTTAGAGAATGAAACAGAAAGGTAAACCAGTGCCGCAAAGCTGAATGAACAATACATGTAGGATTTAGGTTACTTAAAGTCAGTCTACACTCGCTCTTTGCAGGGTATTCACAATATTTAACTTCACAAATTTCTAACTCCCCAGAGCTACCTAAACAGTAGGTTGAGAGGGCAATTTGGACAAGCTGAATTAGGCTGCTTAATGAGCAGTGCTCTCCAAAGGGACCTGCCTCCTCCTCCACGGACTGCACAGGTAATCCCGGAACAGCATGCTGAGCCGCCCAAATATCACCCAGCGCTCCCCCTCGTGCCATAATGCAACCCGTGTCCGTGCTGACATGAACAAGAATTAATCGATACTTTCCTATCCACCAACCATATAAAAACTGGCCTTCTACCAAGATTTGGACATCCTGACACATGCTAGCACTGACTGTTCAAGATAATGCATTAAAACTTTACAAGTATTGAGTCTTTTTTTTAAATGACATTTAAAAAAAAATCAGATTCTGTCTACACAGCAGAAGGGGCTACAAGAAAGGACTACTGAACAGGAAAAAAGTTCCCGATCAACTAAAAGCTGAGCAGTGGGGAAATGCAGATTTTTATTCTTCCCAAAAATCTTGTGCAGAATGAGACCTCACAAGGTCACGGGTCCCTTTCTGGCCCAATCCCAATGACCAGTCTTGCGTATGATGCTGTAGCCATTTGCCTTCCGTCTTTGAAGGGCAAATGTGATGGAAGCAATGGACTGTCCTGCTGCTTTACAGCGCAAAATCAGAGCCCAAAAGGTCACTGACGTATCTGTAACACACACAGAAATGGACCGTCCAGTTGCTGCCACAGAAAGCATAAGCCTCCAAAATATTTCATAGTGGCAGGAGATGCAGCCACACAGTGTCCACTAACAGGGAAGAGACTTTGGTAGCTAAATTCCATTTAACCTGGCAGTTAAACCTTGCCACTTCAGTCAGGAGGTGAAACTGTAGCCGAGGAAGATTATGATGAAGTTATCATTAAAATTAAAACATGAGAACTCTGCAGCATGTCCGAGTATACACCAACACGCGACCTCCCTTTATCTTTTTTACAGCTGAAATGTAATAGTCCTCATTATGTGCGCGAGGTTCTACATATACGGCAAAGCGCTCAGATGGGACAGCTGGAGAGTCGCTTTTGGGCAAAGATTAAACAGCATGACTGCAGCACCCAGCAATCGGTATTTTTAGCACAGAAGTGAGGAGTAATTTTTTTTTTTTCCCCTGTGAAAAATACAAACATTTAAGTTGAACTGGCAACAAGCATTTCTGTCCACTGCTGTGGCATCCATGGTAACACTGTGGGTGGGAGAACAGATCACCAAAAGCTCAAATGTTATTAATAAGCTTATTTACTCTGGCAAACCGACATGCTTCACGCTCAGAGTGTCTGGGAGGCTGGCAGAACTTCGTCCTTTTCAACTGCGTGCATTCGTGTAGGGGCTCCTGGGAGAGTGACTATGAGAATCTGACCATTAACGTGCAGTGGTCTTTAATTTTGGCTTCGGGGCCATTTAGGACATTTCAATTCCAACAGCTGGAATCTGTTATAAATCAAAAGCCCCGAAGTTTGGATAAGATCTGTTATTATAAAAATCTGGACAACGAGCCATCACATAGGAAACCAATAAACAATGTAACAACACAGATAATAGATTTTTCCCAACTCAAACATTTACTTAGCTACCACCACAATAATAAGTTAGCAGCAGTCCCAGGAGAAGAGCAATGCGCTGTTTAGAAGAGCATGACCCAGCTCTGACGTGCTGCCAGCGAGCCGGCCATTTAACAGGGGACTTTCACAGGAACATTTCGGCATAAGCTCCCAGAAACACTGAGTCTCAGGAACCCGTTCACATCACTGAGACGGCTGGGGAGAAATCGATTCACTTTTCTCCCCATCTTCATGGAAAACCCCTTTCACTTAAACATTTTCCCCCTCCATTTTCATTTAGCTTTCTCTTTGATTGAATATTAGCATTTTCTTCCCAGATTTTGTATCATACCTCAGTCCTCAAAATCTCTTCAATTATGAATTTGAAATTTCACAAAAGGGTTTCTTAAAAATAGCTGGTATTTGGCTTACCTAGCCAACCCAGATACAAAATAATTGTTCTTCAATACAGTTTTTAGTCACGGGAATAAGGTTTATCTATCAAGTATTATCTAGTCACAACAGCAGAACACGTAAATTCCATTCTTCAATTATTCCAAACCTCCCCTCCAATTTAGTGATAAAAATTTAAATGGAGACTGCCCGAAGTGGTCTCCCATAGATCATTCTCAAAAACAGCCCAATGGTGGGAAACGCGGAGGGGAATGAAAATTAACGTTTCTTTATCCTTCCAAAACTTCTCCCTTTGCTAAGGCATCAAGGATGAACTCCTTCAAATTGTCAGACAATTTGAAATTTCAATTGCATCTGTTTAACAGGTGGTTGCTTGTCATTTTGAAACGGAGTCCGGTCAAGCCATATTAGAAAGTCAAATATCTACATAACTCACTCTCATCAGACACGGCAAATCAAAACCTGTAATTTTTCACATTTTCACAAATGTTTACTGGACTTAGAACATGTTTAGTCTGTATTTCCTCCGGGTTTATGCTGCACCTGTACCAGGTTCACTTACTTCTCTTTGAATCTCCTTCATTCTTTCAAACAAACAAGCAGCAAAAAACGTGTAAAAATGCTGTGGGCCCAACCAAGTTTGCCGCTGCAAAGCCAGAAAGCTTCGGTTCCATCTCCCCCAGGCGAGGCACACGCAGCAGGCACGGTAAATTTAAAGACAACAGCAGCTCAGCTGTTCTCTCTGCAGTTCAAGGAGTTGAACACCAAGGCAGTGTTATATTGGTGAAGCTCTTACCTCTTCTTCTTGGTGATAATGAGGACATCGTTAAAGAGGAAGAAGTACACCTGCTGTTTAGAAGTTCTTTTCGAAAAAAGTCCAGTGTCTTCGACATACGCTGCTAATTCGCCCCTTTTCACTAACCATCGTGAAGAGGAAACCAATGGAAATGGCTACAAAGCAAGAAAATAGCATTTTAATCCTTCAAAAGTAGAGATTTTTAAAAAATAGATAACATATATTTGGGAAAAATGCTTCAATAAACTCAAAGCTCAGAATCGCGAGTACAAGCACAGAACAGGTTACTAAGGTTTAAGGTATCTCCATCATCCGTGTAATACACAAGTAATGGCCTGCAAATACCTGAAAATCACTCAGATGACCTAATTGCTCACCTAAAATAAAAATGAACCGAGTTGATTGGTCCTGCTTGGGATGGAACAGACGATGTGAGCTCTCCTAAGGAGATTAACAATCAAAAGTCTGTCTGCCAGGAATATGTATGTCTTTTGCAGACTAAGCAATCATTCCTCAAGCACAGATGAGCACTGGATTTTCCTCCAGGTACCTCCCAGCTTTTCCACCTACACGGCTGGAAGGAAGAGCTCAGCTCCTGCCTCAAACACGAGGGCTACTGCACACTGCGCTTCACCACGTCCCCGAGGCCAGCCCAAACAAGGCCGTGCCTTCCTTCTGACAGTGTTCTGTACATGCACAGAATGAAACAACGCAAAATCCTTTAGCAGAGGAATACACTGTACAATCCACTTTGAAATACCCTGTGAGTACGTGAAAACAGACATCAACGTACAAAATTAGGCTGGTCCTAACACAGTTCTGAACACTACGATTGAGATGTTCAGAGTATGCGGACCTTTTTTCCCCATGAAAAAATGAAGTACGTGAGGAATGCCGGAAGCCTTACCAATCAAGTGTGGTAAAATCCATTTTCTACTCTGTAAGTAAACTGAAGTCCTAACACAGCTCTGTGAAAGAACATGTACAGCCAGAGAGGATCCTAGCTGCCTAATGTGAAGACCAGGCTTTGTTATCCCAATTTATTCCCAGCTGCAGGAGAAACACACTCCACAGAAGGAGCTTTAGTTTCTGTGAATGGAGATGCGAGACCGCACACTCTGGTCACACAGAGAACAGACCACCTCCGAAGCCGCACCGTGACATACGACGGCAGGAGCACAAAGACCCACTGCCATGCTGCAGCTGTCCCCCGACCAGGACTCCCGGGCACTGACTGCTGCTAGCACCGAACCGAGCAGAGCTGGGACGTGGGAACGGTTCTGCCACGCCAGGCAGCGCCCAGGTTCTTCTGCCAGACTCTGCTGTCACCAGGTGATACGCGACGCAAACACACTGACCCACTGCTGGCACGGCCTGTTTGGGTCCCAGCTCTCTCGCTCTGTGCACCTTCGGGCACTGCCCACGGCAGAGCAGCTGCCAAGGTCTGTGCCTTCCCCGCAGGCACCGCGCAGGACGAGGCTCGGCGGGGGACTTCTGGCCTGCCCTGCACCACCTGGGCTCCCGGGCTTGGCAGCAGCAGGCAGACGGTACCGCTGGAAAACAAGAGGCATCTGCTCTGCCCATGCTTACCAGCATTTGTACCCAAGACCTGCCGCAGTAAATGGGGGCTTACTGCTAAAATTTATGGAGCAGATGTGTTTTTCTTCATCCCAAGAGAAATAATCAAATTTTTGTTTCTACTTTGAATGCAACTGACTTTCTGCTTATCAAGCTTCCCTACTTGCTTTGCTGCTGTTCAAATCCATTGTCAGTCTTGCACGATCAGACTGCTGAAGACAACTGCCTTTTCCCCCTCACTTAACGCACCTTTCACATGCATGTAAAAGGTATTTCTTCATTCAGCTTGTCAGCTGTCTCCTTCATTCTGCACGCATTGTCTTTTTATATCTTTTAATCGCTTCAGCTGCTCTTGACTGAACTACTTTCAACTTGCCAATACTTGCCCCACAGTATTACGCCCAAGCCCAAATACAGTGCTTTGACTGTGATCTTGCTGTTGGAAGAACAAAATATTAAATCCCTGATTATACCTCTTGGTTTTGATTTCTGAGGTACGATTCTACAGTGACTCCGAAGCGGCACACGACGGAACAACTATTCTGGAGATGCTTTCTCTGCTGCCGTGCAGTACCACAGAACACCCTTCCCATGCTCTGCCTCAGGAGGGAGCGCACTGAGGGCGGGTGAAGGTTGCTCAGAATTACAGAACCTAGCAGCTCTCTGGAACTCCTGCGAATTCTTACAAATCAGAGCAGCCTGGAGCTTCTCCCCTTGCCCCAGACAGATTCACACCCCTGTGTACCCCAAAAGGCAATATCGAATGCCCACCCTCACCTGGTACCTGAGCACAGACTCCATGGAACAAAACCTCTGAGAAACTTCAGACCTACACTAGGGACCTTTCAAAACCTCTGTTATTTCAAAGCGACTACTGAGAAATACCAACGTATTTCATTTATCTGCTATGGCCCTTGTATTTCTGCATTCACACTACCGAGATATTCGTGTACTGAATCTTGATGAGCTTCCCTTTGGACACTTCTTCCCAATTAATTCAAGCTCACATATTCTGGTTTGATTTCCATGGCTTTTTTACAGGTTTCTAGTTTTGTATTAGCCATTAGTTTATTAAATGCATTTTCTACTACATTCTCCAATTTGGAAATGTACAATTTCATTTGAAATCCATTATTTCGCAAACAGATGTTTATCCCAGTCTCTCTCAGTGAATCAGAGTAAATCACTCTGGTTATAAATCACTGTAACTTCAAGTTCATTAACTGACAACTGACACTCACCTCAGATCAGCGGCTAGCTCTGACTTCTTAGTCCTTAGACTTCTTCTTAGTCCTAGGACTGCATCGTATCATTCTTCTTACGGATGGGCATTTTATTAAAGACACCTCATCAAACCTCACAGGTTACGAAAGGCCAGTTTAGCTCAGTCCCAGATATGAAACTGCCAGAGGAGCTCCCAAGCTCTACCACAGGAATCAAACACAGTTTTATATCAACGTTCAGCTTTTTATAAAATGGGTTTGTTTCATGAACACAAGAGCATTTCTGCAGAAAAAACTTTTCTGGTGACAAAGATGAAAAATTTAAAAATAAAACCTTCTGAAGATTAATCTAAAAATTGAATTCTACAGATTGGCCACATACAAGCGATGTAATTTCTGAGCAGCTTCTCTTGTACTCCCATGAAATGCTCTACAGTTAATCTAGCAAAATGCCAAATAAAAATCCCAACACACCACGTGAGGCCGAGCTAGAACAGAAACAGTTTACCTAACTGACAACAGTTAGAAAACAGAATTATAGCACCCTGATGATTCTTCTGCAGACAAGAAGTACTTCAAAAAATTTCTATTTGAGCATGAACTGAAGCTTCCTCTAATCTGTACTCCAAGCGAGTTAATCACATTTTCCTAACTGACTGTATTCCAGAGGCAGCTTGCTTTTATTTTCATCTTAATTCTTCCTTAATTGCTAAAAGAGTACGTCACATATACCATCTTCTTTCTATACAGAACAAGCTGTCAGAACCTAAAATGCATTGAAACTTGGCCAAAGCAGTCTTTAGTAGACCAGCTGGCAAACTCCCAAACCACAGCTAAGGTCCAAGCCACCACGTGGTTGTATTTAAGATGCTTACAGAAAAAAGCCTTGCATAAAAACACAGAAACACAACATAAAGTTGCTGTTACTCCCACGACACTAGTGCGAGCTGCTCGTTACAGCACGTACTGGGACCAACTACACAGGGGCTGTCGCATCGGCAAAACTGGAGTAACAGTGGGCATCCTCTTCCCCCGGGGCAAGTCAGAGAGCACGGACCACCGGAGCTCCCGAACGCTCTCAGGTACTTCCGTGGATCTGAAAACTACGAATGAAACGCAAAGCGGATTGCCTGAGCACTTCGGATGATCCAGAGTCCTCTATTTCAGACTATCACCCACCACTGTTCGCCGGTGTAGTGACCTCACTTGTTAAGAGACCGTTTATTTACTGTTGTTACAAGTCAATATTATTATTGCTTTCAGGTTTCAGGCGAAGTTTGAAAATAAATACACTGAAGAGGAAAAAGACCTTTCTGGAGACAGCATTTCCTCAAAGACTGACCAAGATGCTCTGAAGAACTGTGTTTCAAAAACAAGAACCTCTACTTACTACATGTGTGCTAATAAATGAGACGTTATTTATAGAAGTGGTATTTTAACAACCATTGAACAGAAGAAAGTAAATGTACTTGAAGAAAGATCTTGAAAGTGCAATAAACCCCCTACTAACTGTGACTACGTCTGCTATTTTTTTCCTACCAAAAAGACTGACGGTAGAGGATTTTTCTTTAGCAACAGCGTAAATTGTATTTTCAGTACTAGAAAGAAAAAAATCTGGAATACCTCCATATCCTAAGACTCTTTGAAGTTATCTGAGGGTTAACACCACCTGTACTAGCCAAATTAAAACTTGGGATTATTAAAGTGACCTGTATTAATAGGGGTGTAGCTTGGCTTACGTAGTTTCCCCTATCCCAATGTCTGCTGCTGCCCAGCTCGCTATTCCGGGCAGGTATCACAGGATTTTGGCGCGTGTCCGAGGGTGCCGCAGGTGCTGCTGCAGGCGGAGCTGGCTAACTCCTGCCTGGCTGCAGTTCCCAGGGCTGGCGCGTGCGACACACTGACCTCAGCCATCTCCCACCGACAGTGACCCCTCGAACCGGCAGTTCACGGCAGAACCTGGTACAAACAGACCGCACTCCCACCAAACACTTCCCAACAGGACTCGGCACAGGCCAGGCTTTTTTATTTCATGCTGCTGTCAGTCAGGACAGTCAGATACTGCCAGGATCCGTCCCTGGCCTAGGAGCAGTTACTCAGGCACACGTTTCCTCTCACGTACATGAGAAATCTCCTCAACAGCAGCAGGCAGCCTCTCCCCTAACCAGCAAAATCGTTACAGCAACTCAGTCTTTACAGCAAAGAATACTTAATTTAACAAATATTAAAGAAAAGCTGTAAAAGAAGCCTTCTAATTAAAATGAAAACAGTTGACCAAAGTTTTAATTTCTATCCTGCCGTAACAGATCGTTTCTTTGCAAGAATTACCGTGCGATATGAAGATGCTATTGGGAGTTCTGCTGTTTACTGCATCAAACAATGACAAATACTAATTCCCTCTCTAAAGACACGCGATTTGTTCTTCTGCTGCAGTCAGAAGCCTAAGGAGAACTTCAGAACTACCTACAGCTCAGGGAAGAGAGTCAGTTCACAGGGGATGGTGTTCATCAGAATGCGTTTACACGCTGCCGGACAACGCGCCAAAGCGAGACACAGAACTGCTCTGCAGTGCAGCACCTCCCCCAAAACATGTCGTTAATCACAGAATGCACCCCACGAGTCCCCGTTCTGCGAGAGGCTCCAGAACCAGGCGTTCTGTTCCACGACGCGGCCCCGCTGGCAGCGGAGAGCTGCAGCGGTTCTCAGACAAGGAGAAATGATGCTGTGTGTTCATCTGCTTTTGTTTTATGCGAGGAGGAAAAAGAGTGAGAAAAAAGCAATTCAAACTGTGACGAGCCTCGAGGAAACAAATGATGAGAAGGACGGACAGGGGCAGAGCGATGTGCGACTGCGTGAGCTGTGACAGGACCGTCGGGCACGCTGCTCTGAATCACACAAACCAGCGTGGAACGGTGCCACGACCGGCGTTACCAGGCACTGCCACTCCACAGGGACGGGTTTTCATCCCCAAAGGTAAACCCAGTGTCCACGCATACCTCATTCTTCAGTAATTAATGCTGATTTATTCTTTTTAAAAATATATATCCCGATACTCTCTTTCCCTGAAAAGCCTGAACCTGAAACTTAGCCTACTTGGTCAGATGCAGCAGTCCTCTGTCACTCCGAGTTTCCAGGGCTTCCGCTACCCCAGAGTATGAATTTGTCTTCCTCGACTGACAAGTCACATCAATATTACAGCCTATGCTAATTTACTTCATTTATTGCTTGCAATGAACCTATCGAAACTTCACCTGTAGTCAAAACTAGTCACGTGCTAAATGATTTATGGCCGGAACTATCGCCACCATACCTTGATTTTAAATTCCAGCTGGGAGTTGATGGTGTACATCATTTCTGTCCTTTCCATTTTCCGAGCACCTTCGTTGCACAAACGCACCAACTAGAAAGGAGACATTTATTTAACAGGTTTAGCGTGCTCCAGACTTCCAACACAGACTGTTCCTTTACAACACATGCTTCTGAGGAAGCACAACATTTACAAAGGAACTGACGCTGGGTCGCAGACACGAGGCTTTCCAGGCCGGAGTGACCTGCTCTGACCTGGGGCCAGTTCTGCGCTGAGGCTGGACTGGACAACTCCCAAGATCCCTCTCGACCCGAGCAACGCTGCGGTACCAGGATAACTGTTTATTCTTTGGGGGCATGCAGACGGTGCAAAGGCTCAGCCAGAAGTTCTGACTGAGCAGGGTTATCACGCTCTGACCCAACACACAGCCTCCCAGCCTGGCGCGGCAGCGGGCCGTGCCACCGTGGCTACCCCCCACCCAGCGTGCTCACAGCAGAAAGTCAGCCTACGGCAAACAGCGCCTGAGGAAAAGCGTCCTTGCAGCTGACCCGTGGAACGCAGCTTTAAAGCATGCTACAGTTCTACTGCAGCCTGCCCGCGGGGTGGGGGAGCACATAAAAACAGGGGATAGAGAGGGAAAGGCATGACGGCTCGTGGATTTCCCAGCCAGCAGCGGGCCTCGTCTCCTCCTGTCATCAAACACTTAACGCACCGTGCACTGTTCCTACGGAAAAACCCAGCTATGTCGGCAGCCGCAGAGCGTCACCAAGTTTAGGATATTTTCTTAAGTAATAAACAGTAATTTACGCATGAGAGCAATCCCTCAGGGCCCTTCTTAAATAAAACAATTTAGAGTTTTTATGCTTTAGTGCTCTTCCCGTTTGTGCTATTTATGGATGGAAAACATCAATTTTCCCCTTAAAGCAGACAAGAACGTTCACGGCCCAAGGTAACGTCTAGCCCCAACACACAGAGAAAGGTTTTTTGGTTTCGTAAAGAACGCCCAGTGCTTCCCACTGCACAACAGTCTGCGGTGCCCTATAGCTTCTGAAACTCTGCCAGCCTGGAGGCAAAATCCAGCCAGGCCTTAGATCCTTCGGTTTTCTTTTCATACTACAGTGTTCTGCTTTAAAGAGCTGTCTATTTCCAGACCATAAATATAAGAAAAAGATGGACTGGCATTTCCCCCCAGTTTAAAAAAAATTGGTAATCAGGTTCAAATTGAAGGCACCAGAGTTTAATATACAAGTAAGTGCTGTTGAAGTTTACAACCTATACATCAAAAGGGACTTGTGTTCTTCTTCCACCATCGATTCCTGGCAAAAAATCAATTAAATGACTAACAAAACCCAAAAGCAGCCACTTCTCACAGGGGATTTTTGAAATGACAAAAGCATGCAGTGCAATTTAGGAAGGAAAACAGTCAAAGCAGAAAAAAAATCTGCATCCACATTCGCACATACCTTACTCACTTCTTTCAGAGCTTGCTTGCAGTTCTCGTATTTTGACGAATCCTTAGGAGTTTTCTGACAAATAGTCTGAAACGAGATGTCAGTTGCTTCAGAGGACTTGGCAGCACAGACTGCGACCAGTGCAGATTTCTACACACGTATTAATCGAAATCAAAGAGGTGAAGTCACAGCTGTGGGCTGGGATCACAGAATCACGGAATGCTCTGGGTTAAACGAGGGAACACAGCAAGCTGCACCACAGCACGAAATGCCTCCCTCGCAAGCTTTTGGAGCGCGGGGATGCTCTGCACCCCTTGGCCAGCCTCCCTGCACGGCCACGGGTCGGAAGAGGCAGGCCACGTCCTCCCAGGGACGGGAAGTGTCTGCCATCTTGTCCCGAACTCTGTGCAAAGCACAGTGCGATCGATCCCACTGCAGCCGCACCTGCCCCGGCTCAGCACTAAGCTTTTCCTGGCAGCTGAAATACCCATTTCTGTACAGCTATGCTTGCAGTAAGAAAACCGCACCAGGGGACTCCATCTGACCTCTTTGGGGCAGGTAAGGATTTCCAGCGGGTTAACAGAAAAGGCTCTTACGGCCACACTGTTATGCATACCATGGATAAATGTACATAGCAGTGTTACTTCATCAAAACAATACAGCCCATGGAGGGGAAGACAACTGCAGCACCAAACAGGTGAAGCACTGGAAGGTAACGAGAGGTAAATCTGTTACACCTGACAGCTATACCTATTGACAGAGTTTATTCTCATGAGTTAGAGGTGAAGACGCAGTCCCATCAGAAACAGGCATTTTGATGCCATGACATACCAGTTAAATCACTTTTTTGATTAGGAAACAAAAACATCGTAAGGTATTTTACATTAAATTAGTCTTTGGTTTATGTTTCCTCCCCTCCGAATGCAGTTGGAGTCATATTTCTGGTACTGAAGCCTTAAAAACCAAATTCACTTTGAAGTCTGAACGTATGAAGGTTTACACAACCGTCTCCAAGTAAACAAACAAACAAAACCAAACAGTGGAAGATAAAATGCCTGCCTTGCTCATTTAGATTCTTTAGCCGAAGAGGGGAAGGAGGTGAAGAAAAGAAAAAACTAAGCAGGGGAAGGCACACCTAGTGACACACCAGAGTAATACTGGATTATTCTTCTATTTTTTACCCAGAAATGTACTGCAGAGACGACAGTACTCAATTGCCATGGGTGAACTAAGTAACAATCCAGATGATCAAATTAACCAGTGCACAATTTGCAAATACATAGGAGAACAGAACTGTTAGTCCCGTTTCTGGATCCCACCAATGCCAGAATCCGAGCCTGGCTTTCAATCCGCACTGTTGCTGGTGGTCCACCTCACAACTTTAGTTCTGGCACCTGAACTGAAATTCTACGAATCTCAGTGGGAATTTTGCTTCACAAATCCTCACTTGCACTTCCTCACACCTCCTAAGTCACCCGGTAACCTGCAGGGGAGGAAAGATCTCACGGAGTAACACATTGGTGGGACACCACGTGCACCAACACTGCTCCACTCACGCACAGCTCCCGCGCCTTGAGAACGGGGTTCGTTCTTCAGCATTATACGGTGACCCTCGTAACGAGCCTGTTCCTGAAAGTCAGCATTTACTGCAAAAGGACCCTGGCCTCACCTATACCACAGGAAGTCTTGGTTTTTAAGTGCAGGGTTTAATAACACCATACACAATTTCTGTGCTTGGTTTCTCCTTGTTTTCAGCTTCATTTTGGCCCTTTATTGCACAGTTTTTCTGTTTGAATGTCTAAATATCTAACTTTTGAGTGGAGGTACCAGCCACAGCAAGCAATCAAATGCCACAGTACTTTGTGATCAACAGACCAGTATCTACAGCCCTGTGCCTGGTGTAAGTAAGCAGGTGTGAAGAGACTGGAAGGAAACAGGAATCGAATATGAAAGAACGCTAACACTAGAAGAACACGCATCGAGGAAAAATAGAAAACTAATTCTGTGCTCACATCCATCAGTAAGGGAAGACGAGTAACTCTCTGCATGGGAAGGATGAGGAACGAGATCATCGGTAAATTCCGGCAATCTTCATGGGACTCTATCCGTGATAACACCTCTTTAAATGCTGGATTTGTGGCTCTGGTGGGAAAAAGGGGGAGAGAATGTTTTACCAGCGAATGGTGATAGTTGCTAGATTATAAATAAATCATGATTTTATTAATAGGNAAGTGTGGTTTGATGNAGCCACATCAACTAAGCCTTCTGTTTTATTTACTATGCACCGTATCGACATTTAGAAACCTCAAGTTCTCCCACACACAAACGCGAGCGCAGACTCACTCACCCGTAACGCAGGCGGAAAGCGTGTCTTTGGCACTAATTAAACGGTGCTTATCAGTGGAGAGGGAATGTAACCCACGACCACAAACAGGATGGGACTATGCAGCCACGCGTGTTTTCACTCAATTACTTCAAAGAAATGCACACATTCAGGAAAGCACAGAGGTCCCTTCCAACCCCTACTACTATTCTGTGATTCTGTACCTACACGCTTAGTCGCAAGCCGTAGGTTTTACACCAAATACCGCAGCCTGCTACTCACTCCTCCTACAAATGGGGTGATTTTACAACCATATTTCAAAACTCGCTCTTACAGCAGTTTCTGCAGCGTTCGCTGCTGGTAGACTTCATTCGTGCAGTACTTCACATAGGGATCAAATGTGGAAGCAGTATGCTTTTCAACGATATCGCTGATGTCATCAATAAAGATGTTGTTCTGATGCCTGGCCTCCAGTTCTTTAAAGAACCTGTGAAAAAAGAAAGCAAATTACCGATTTTTACAAGAAATTAGCAGACTTTCACGACATTTTACCCTTCACCTGACATAACCCATGACTTTTACAAACTCATGACCACCGGAATGGTGCGTGGCAGGGTGTGCTCCCCCCTCCCATGGCAGCACAGTCCGAGCAGCCAGGGCAGTCTGCACGCCGCAAGTCAGAGCGTGTCACCGGGCAGAGCTCAGCACAAGCCGTGCCGGCCACGGCACTTCCCGCTCCCCGCTGCCAAAACCAAAACACATCACCGAGCTGGTCACACAAGAATTTCCACAAACAAGGTTGGAAAAGAAACGAAACAACTTGAAGCAGACATGAACACATCTCCTCTTGCAGCAAAGGAAGCACAGTACCAGAAATGTTCACTGAAATAAAGTTACATGTGAACTGCTGAACTAAGAACAAAAAAATATATTGCAGGCTGAGCTGGACAAGGTGCTCATGTTCCACACACTCCAACCTATCACCGAGACCAAACACAGATTGGGAACAGAAACCAAAATCCTGAGCTTTTTCCCCTAAACACGCTTGTAAGAACTTCCCTATTGTTCGCCCTCTGTTCCATCTGCAAGTCCCCTTGACCTCCGAAAGCTTTCCACTCCTTTTTGCATTTCTGATTTTACCAGAAAACAAAAGATGCTCATTGGAAATACCTCACTGCCTGGGGTGAGGGAGCTCACACAGATCAGCGACCGCAGGTCATCAGAATCACCTGCACGGACACTCTGACATCAGGGCAGCCCTCGGGAATCCGGCACCCACTGAAGCTCTCGCACACCACCCTCGCCTGCAGCCTTTATACGAGGCGACGCGCTAGAAGAACCCTGAACTCCCTGGAGTAAACCAGCTAATAAAAAAAATTCTCACACAGCACAGAAAAATGGAAGGAAATACTTGGAACACATGATCTCACATCAAGCTACAGTATTTTGAACCACATTTTATTTTATTTTGGCCCTTTATTACAGTTTCTCATTACTAATCCTGGTCCTTCAAAATATGTCAGCTCGCAGCATTTCAGTTTTTCAAGTGTGCGAAACCTCAGGCACGTAAGAGGAGAACAGGATGAACAGAAGCTGATCATACAAGCGTTTAACAACATGGGTTAACTAAAGTTAAGACTTTTTTCCAGGTGTGCTTAGAAGCAGCTGTCCGGAGTGAGTGCTTGCCAGCTCCTCATTTGGCCAGAAACACCATCAGATGAATCAAGGGCCAGGGGGGAACATGACAGGACACTGCTCTGGTTTTGTTTTTTGAGGTTCTGACCCATTAACTGCAGGTCGAAAGGACTGATGTTTATCAGTAGCATCACTTCATGAGAAACAGGACACTGCCTACAAATAGCTGCAACGCTACCCACCGCAGCACACGGCTTGCCCCCACTCATCCCCTCCCAGCGGTGCGGCAGTATTCTGCGACAGCCTTGCCCCTTTTGGAAGGCAGAGTCCTCCAGCATCCTTCTGTCCTCCATCCATCTTCTTTCAAAGCACAAAAGGTTTCAAGTTGTCACTGACGTGTATTACATTTGGTGTTTCAGTATCAAGAACAGTACCGACTGGCAAAGCACGCTGCACTGCTACCACATCTCTTCCAACACACGGACGGACACTAAAGCGAACAGCTGCCTAAAACTTCATCAGGAGCCAAGCAGAAATGAAAAAATCCAAGTCAGAGTCTACAATTTCTCACGGACCACAACAGCCAGATCTCAACCGCCGACCATCAGGCGCTGCAGACGACTGGAATTCGTTTCTGTTCCACTCCGACACGTATATAGTTGGGAGAACTTCTCGGCACGCTGCCAAGTTACTTCGCTCAGGAAATTAGGAAATACAACATTTCTTCCTGCTGTAGGTTATGGCACGCTGACAAGGCGCTTGATCACACCAGGCTACAGCTTCCACTTTTAGAATTTATCCGATGCTTCATCAATGACATCAGTCACAGCCATTGTAAGGAACAGGGAAAATCATAGATAGTAGAGTATTTAAAAACAAAAAAAGGAGAAGGAGAGGGGCAGAGAGAAGCAGCATACCCAAGCCCCATCTCCCCCACGACGTACTGTAAGAAATCTTACCTCTGGTAAGATTTCAAACCCAAGTTTGAATCAAATGCTGTCTTTTTTGCATCCAATCTGCTAATTACTATATACAATCAGTGAAGCAGACACGTCATAAAAACCTTTTACTTAAAATTTTAGGAAAGATTCTGTCAGAGATCATACTGAGTGATCACATTTGATTTAACCAGCTACAAATTAGTTGCACTCTGTGATTGGCTTTTTTTGCTTAACACCAGAAGGATTTAAAGCATTTCTGTTAAATCCAGAACTTCACTGGTTAAAGTTAGAGCCATTTAAGCAGAAGTCAAACAGCATCCTGAGACAGCATTTGATTGCCCTCATCTTGCCTTTATGCTGTTTCAAAGCAATGTCCGATTTGTAACACTCAAACTCCCCTCTCCTAGATGCTGCGTGCCAAATTCAGCAACGCCAGATCCAGAAACACCACGGAGCTCTCACCGATGGCGGAGTCTGCCCTGCCTTTACGACAAGGTTCCCCTGTCGAGCTGTGGCTCCTGTGAAGGGTCCTCCTGCGTCTCGAGGCAGCTCGCCAACAAGCTGGTCATCACCAGCCACAGCAACGTCCTAACCCTTGCTCAGGCAGTTACCTTAAGCTATTTTTTTTTTCCTACTCCTTGGTTCTGTTTTAATCAATGACCGATATCCACAACTTTCTCAAAACCTCTAGTTAATCCAGCTGTCTAAACAGGAACACGCAGAGGTACACGCAGTGTTACAAACTACTCCATACAATTCACCTTTACAAGGCCTAAACTAAGTCTCATTCACACTTGCAAAGCTCCCACCGACAGAGTTCTACTTACACAGATGCCATGAGAAAATACACAAAATAAAAGTCCTGATATCCATCATTTTGGTCGACATTCCTTCTCAGCATCGACTCTCCCTTCACCCCTAGATAAAGATATTAACTGAGCAGGACTCACACTCTTATGAGTATGGTATCTTGCTATCTGGACATTCCAGAATTGGATTGCACTGGATTAAAAAAATTCTAATTAGGCAGGTACAAGATTTTAACTAGGCAGGCCCAAATTACAGTTAGAAAACAATTTCCTTATGGAATCAGTGATTCCGCTGCAGCAAAAGACATGCAGAATCGAATATGCAGAAAGGTCAGAGTCACTGCAAAACACCTGAACAGATTATTGATGTCAAGGGTCACTACAGAAGACAAGTGACAGCAAAGCCCTTCTGGCGAGTTAAACAGACTTGGTGAAGTTCTGTCGGAAACTGCAGATGACGTGGAACACCAGCAGCCACCAGAACCAGGTGATCAGCACCCAAGAGAGCTCAGAGGGGAATAAAAATCTGCTAAAGTTCCTACGAGATGATGTTATTCCGTTTGTGAAATGGCAGAACACACACACCAGCACTGCCAGGCTGGCCCCAGGGACAGACGGCGTGACACCCCGATGGCTCTGCATACAGGTTACAGAGCAGTCACGGAATCAAGGCTCTCAAACTTTTATCTGACTTTTTTCCTGCTGCTAATGGTACCAATTTTTTACCTCCTTGCAGGTTCAGGTAATTCCCTGTTGCTAACCCCTCTGGACAGTGCTGCTGTTCCCCTGTCAGATGCCACAGCCACTGAAAACACCGGCCTGTCACCATCGCAGCCCTTACGGATGTGGAAGCGCACTGCAGTCTGGCCCGCACAGCACTGATCTCAAGTGTGTTGCTGTTATTCCTACTTCATGTCTTTGAAGTTATAATGACCTACACGTCTGTCGTGAAGCAGATTATAATGCAGATTCAGCTTCATGGCGATGTTGCTGCTGACACGCTACTACCCAGTAACAAAGCAAAGCCACTGGAGTGGAAGCCAGTGCAGTTTAGCTTCCTCCTCTTCCAGATACAGCAACTGGAAAAACAACTACCAATGCCAGGCAGCTTCAGATAAAAGTAACAAAAATTCTGGAGCGGCCTCTCCAAATCTGAATATTCTCATCAGGAACAGAAGCTGAACATCTGCATCACTAATTTGGGTGGGGGTGGTGGCGGTGTTAAGATAGTCAAGCTGGGAAAAATTACAACCTCATTTCCATAGAATTTTTATGCCGAATCAGAGCTTTTAGCAGAAGCATTACTGAGAAAGAGGGTGATGAAAGTGAGGGACTGCAACCACAGATGTTTGAAATGAATCAGTTTACTATGTGAGTTACCACAACCTAAATAATGGAAACCAACACATACATACACTGCGAAGCCAACAGCCCATTAAAATGCCTTTTATCAGGCAATATCCACCGAGCAACTACAAAGCCAAACAAGGTGAAAAAAAAAAAAAGACCCCAGCAGCCTATTCCTTCATCCTGCAACCAACCGGAATGGCTGTCAGCGGCCCTTCCCACAAGTAACCAGACTAATGGCAGGCCGCTTGGCTCTTCCACCATTCGTAGCATTCTGGCAGAAATCCACAGCAATAAAGAGGCCGCGGCAACCCTGCCGACATGACCCGCTACAGCGAGATCCTCGAGATGGCGGGTAGGTGCTCACAGCATCTGGCTGAACCATATGCGCTTCAGAAAAACAAGTCCTGATTCAACCACTTAATACCCGCTGACAAATGAACCCACACAGAACACTCTGTGGCACTAGAAATGTAAATTTTTTTGATAAACTATGAAGACATCACAACAGGAGTCTTCATTTTAAAAACCTTTCCCATGCTGAACAAAGCAATGCTTTTTACGCTACTGAGAAGCAGCAGGGTGCTTCTGCCTGTCTCCCCGAGTCCGAGAAGCTCCCTACATACTCCTTTGTCACAGAACAAAATGATCCCTCGCATGTCAGGAACAGTGAGTTTATGCATCACTTTGTGCCACTGCCTAACAGCAGGGACGAGGCCATTCCCGCACACCACACCTGCTGGAACGGCCAAGCTAACCAACACAGCAAGCACAGACACCGGAGAACGACCGGGCACACCACTTGTCTCAGGCTCTACAGACCTGCACTGTCACCCGCAGTCCCTAGCGCCACAATAATCAAATACTCATGTTGTTACTAGGTGCAAGAGAACTAATCAGTCTTGGTATTTGGGAAGAAATTTTTGTTAACATAAAAATATGAACCATACAAAACCATAAATTAAGCAATGCTTAGTCTGGAGGGAAGGGTATCAGCCAGGGAATTCTCCACCACAGTCTAGAAGTAACGGTACTACACAGTGCCCAGGAAACCCCCCCAAGAAAGCCTGGAGCGCACCATTTGATTTCGAGCGACAAACTGCCCGGAGCCCAGCGGGTACCGCCGCAGGCACACAGCTCCGGCAGCCCAGCGGGCTGCAAGCACGCCCAGGCACAGCTCTCACACAGGCAGTCGTGCCCCGTCGGCAGCCGCCCAACTGCCAGCGCCGAGGCCAGCAGGTTCAAAGTCCAAGCATGCCGATCGCCACGGCACACGGTGTGACGGTGGAGCAGCAACGCCCATCACGGCAAAGGCCAAGGGACAGGAGGGCACAGCACCCACTGCAAGAGGCACACAGCTCAGCTCCCAGCGCTGCCGGGCTGCTCTCCACGCCGCCGCAGGCACTTCAGCCTCTTTCTACAGGTCTGCAGGAGTTATCTGGGGCAGCAAACTGTCACACACGCTTCAAGGTAGGGAGAGCACTGCGGGTGCTGATACTGCTGCACATAAAGCTGCTTCTCCTACAAAATGTACAAATAAATGTCTGTATGCACGACCTTCCTACTGACACAGCCACTTCCACAGCAGATGGCACAGCAGGACACAGAGGACAGCAAATACCACACTTCAGCAGGCAGCATTTCCCAGGTGTAAATACTGAGTTTCATACCTGTAACTCCAGAGTAACCTGGAGCAATGCAACGTAACTTGTCTATCTGCAACGACAGCTTTCATCTTCTGAATCTGAGGTCCAACAGCAGATTGCACAGCTTTTACATCTCCTTTGAACAAAGCACATTGACCCAACGACACACGAGAGGAGCCAAGGGAACACACCCACATCCTCCCACTACGGCAGGCTTGCTAAACACAGGTATTTCTAGACTTCCTAACACCTTGGTGCCTTTTCAAAGCTACACGTTCTTTCCGTTGAAGAAGGGCAGCAGCAGTTCTCTGACACCAGACTGACCTCCTGAAGCCTTATCACTCAGTCTCAACTAACCAAGGCTGCTGCTTCCCTCCTTAGCAGTCTCTCTACAAGCAAAGCAGAGATTCAAGTTCGAGTAACTGTCAAACATGCACCCACTTTGATAGCAAAAAAATACGCAGATACAGTTTTCCACTTTTGTGCTTCCTGCAGCAACAGTAAATCTGAAAAACCAGTGAAAGAATCACAAGCCGCTACAAGAACAAACCCTGCAAGACCCAATGACAAAGGCCGAAGGTTTGAGAGGACCCGAGTGGGCAGCACGTTTCAGATGATTGTGACCGTGACGCTCTGCAGCAAAGGACGCATAAACACCTACTGCATAAACTGGTCTTGGGTTACAGCTGGAAGGCTTCAAAATTTTCACGTACTTTTGTTCTACTGTCCTTAAACACAAATAGTCACATAAATAACTCTCCATGCAGAGGTCAGGCCACAGAAGCAGAGCCAGAGGCTCCAAGAAGTCAGCTACATATGCAGCTGTGGGATAATTTTTTAAAATAAACAGAATATGTTTACATAATATACAGATGGGTATCAGTACAAATAAATATTACAGCAGATGGCAGCTTCATGCCGCAGTTCTGGCGATGCCAGCTTCCACAGCTCTTGTCCAACTTACTCCTTGCTCTTCCCACCACCCTCTTTCAGCTATGTCACCACACGCGCTCGTGTGCTGACACTCGATGAAACCTGGGAACAGCGCTGACGGGGATGCGAGGGCAGCGAGAGAAAGAGAACGCTGGCCAGGTTTGGGTTGTGGGTTATTTTTCAGCTACATCTCGCCTGGCTGGCAGCCAGCTGAACTGAGGGAGCAATGGGGAAGGGGGAAAACCTCCAGGCACCGCTAGCACCAAAACCGGACCTTTTACATCAGGTGTACAAAAAAATAAAGGATACAAATAAACCCACTCACTCTACTACGCTGGTGCTACAAAGGCCCTCTACAACACAGGACTGTTATGATGCTTTTGGCTAAACTCACAATTTTAAGGCCATTCATCCAGAATATGGCTTCCATCCTTGTTTCAAACAGTACCTAATCCCAAAATGAGTTATTTTTATTTGATGCCAAAACTACCTGTTGCCGGACAACACAAACCACCTCTAGTCACTGGTGAGGGAAGATCTGGGGTTTGCGGTGGTGTTTTTTTCTTTTAAGAAAAGAAGCTATACTGTTAACGATAACAACAGTCATTAGAAGACAATTAGGCAGAGCAGTATCAGTTCTTAGGGTGAGGACCTCCACTACAGGAAAGAAAAGAGTATCTCCAGAAGTACTTAATGACAGAAGGAACAACTGAACACAAAGTCCTAGACCAAGGACTGGCAGAAGAGTTTTGAGAAGTAATCTAACTACAAGAGGAAAAGTTCCAAGGGGACCTGACAGCGAGTCTCTCTTCGTAAGAATCTGGGACACCAAGTTCCACACCATCTGCGCTGCATTTCCACAGGAAGATAAATTGACAGTACACAGCTTCAGAGTCATAAATTGTTCAGAAAGGGACACAATTAATTTGTCAAAACGATTTTGACAGTAATACAACACACAAAAGAATACTGACAGGACAGTGTGCAGATGAAATTTTGAATACAAGCGTAGATAGGCAAGAAAAAATTAGTAGAATTCTCTCTCTCGAGAGAGAGAGGTAAAACAAATTAAGATTCTGAAGGCTACTATTCAAGAATACCAGTTTTGTAAGTTTAAAACAGAAATTGAACTACCTTTCATCTGACAAACACGAATGATATCATCAAGCTTCAGCACCATTAAAAACCAATGAAAATGCACACCCACCATCACGCAATGGAGATGACACAGCAATTGTCACCAGTATCTCACAGCCTTGGGTGCTTCAGCATTTCTTTTACCAAACCTTTTCCCAAGAAACACATTCACTATCCCCTGACATTGACTGTCAGTCTAGTTCAAGTGAAATAAGGAAGCAGAATCACGTGGGAGAGGAAAAAGAACCAGAGGCAGTATTACTCAGGAGAGATGCGAAGGCCCTAAGAGCGAGCCAGAGCAACACAGCAAACAGCCAAGCGGTTCAGGTGCAGCCTGTGTCCCGTCTTTTCCGGCAAACTCAACCCTACCACAGAGGTTTAAACCAGCCCTACCACAGAGGAGGGTTCAGCAGGACTGCTTGTCAATTCTTTCCTTCCCCTGCAGCGTGCAAATGCTTGGAGAAAACTGCAATTATTTCAGGGAAGTTAGGGGAAAAAAAGAATGCACTGAAAAACACCCTGATTTAGTCCAGAATCCTTGAGTACAACTCGCAAGAATGGGTTCCCTCTATTCCTCAGTCAGTATTGCAGTTTGGAACAAGAGGACCCTCAGCTGTTACTCCTGATCTTGGCAAATGGTGGTCATTTAGGTTTGCCTACTTGGTAAAAAGCCCTGATAAATACAGGGTACATCTACATTGCCAACTAAAAAAACCTTAAAACCCAAACAAGATGCTTAATGTACTACTACTATCACATAATCTTTCAGAAACAATCCCCTGAAGGGCCTACTCTGAGCCAAGCATGAGATGGCAGCTCCAGGGACCTGCAAAACACTGGCAAATCACTTTTTTCAATCAAAATCCAGCTACATAGTGTCTATTTCAATTAGCAAAGTAAGTAAAGACAATAATGAACATGATCCAAAGGTCCCCTTAAACAGATCGCACCAGCTAATACTATTTTAAAGGGATTAAACTGTGTTTGTGCAAAGCTTGACAAGCGTTTCAAGATCTGCTGGGTGTAACGCCACAGAAGGTGGATGCTAGAGACGGAAACAGACCACGGTTACACGGTCAGCATCTAAATGATACCATCAATGACCCCAGGATGCAGAAGACTTTCTGAACAAATACAAATTTTATGCAACTAATCTTCAAGTTTCATGTATCCAGCACTGGAAAAAAAGAACCATAAAGACAGTGTCTTATGTTCATGTTGGTGTTTCTTGAAGGTACTGTACCATCCAAGTAACACAAGCTCACTGCGGCTTCTAGTCCCATCTGGTTTTCACAACTGACTTCAGACTCAGGCTAAATTCACTGCTAACAGCTACACATCTCCAAATGCCCTCCACCAACACAGTTTGTGCCACACGCAGCGCTACCGCAGATTCTCCGACGGCCTCTCCAAACGCGATCCTCTACAACCCCTCGAAGCAGACGGGAAGGCAAAGATGAGGCCTGAGCAGAGACTGTGAAATCTAACAGGAGCTGTATTTAATTTCACAGAGCATCACACGAGTCAGAGATCAGCAAAATGAACAGATTCAGTTTTCCTTACTATGAGCTGGCATTCCTTCAGGGGGGCATCCGAAATGAAGAATGCGAGGGACAGCTTCACACAGGACAGAAGGGAATGCACTGAAAAACTCTGCACTGCTCTTTACTACTCCAAACCAATGTCACATGAAACCACTGACTGTCCTCAGAAAATATTTTAAGAGTTAAACCCATCCCCATCGGCACACCACCCCCACCCCAGCTCACTACCAACAGTAAATATCTCAGGCTGAGAAACTCTTCCATGGGTACCGGCCAAAAAATCGCTTCCCTGCTTCGGTCACTGCTGTGACTGCGAGCGACGCATCACAGCCCCGGGCGAGGAAAGCTCTGGGACTGAAGCCCGGGCTACCACGGAGGGCAGCACAGCAGCAGCAGCGGGAACAATAGGCGCACGCACAGTGTCATCGTCCTCCAGTCACCGGGGCAGGGTCGCTGCCCGAGCATCGTCCTGTTTCCCTCTCTCACATAGCAACAGTTCAGTCTATTTACACAGCATGCAAACACACCATGGAGGAGACAGATGGAAATCTGTGAGTTTGGGATATTCTTTTAAATATGTTTAAGTGAATAATATGAAGCTAAAGGCTTATTTTATTTTCTAGGAAACTAAGTATTTTCTTCACAGACACTTTTTGTGTAGGTAATCACTAGGTATTTACTAAATTAAGTATTAGACAATGCATACATATGTACAAAAATTTCTAAACTCGTTTTGGAAAAAAAACATTCTTTCTCTTAAGTTCTGTTCACCCAAGAAAACGAGCTGAGGGCAATATGATTCTGTTCAGCTTCGTTGTTCCTGCGTATTGAAGTCACATATCTAATCTTGCCTCCAATAAGGAAGCTAAATTATGTAACAACCATCACTGAGTCAGGAATGCAAATAACAACTGCGTATTATTTCAAAGTCACTGTTTACCAACACTGTTAGTCATTCACAAAGAAATAGTGCAGGTCACGCAGAGAGTTTTTTCAGCTGCTAGAAGAACTCTCTAAACAAATAATTCCTAGATAGTAAAGCCAAAGAGCTCAGCAACGAGCGCTGATGTCAGAACAAACCATGGAGGAAGCAACACAAGGAAACACAAGGACAAATGCACTGTCCCAAGTCATCAATATGATGTAAATCCATAACTGTGTTCTGTGGGCACCTAAAATACAAAGAAGGAAAAAAAAAAAAAAATAGTATTTTGGACTCACTGCTCTACAACAGGTGCTCTAGAATGCCTGCAATCTCCTGACAACCAGAAATGGCCCCATCAGCAGGAAAAGCAGATTACGCAGCAGAAAAGCCAACACCACACCCGGTAAATCCAGCAGAGCTCGGCAGCAGGTCGAAAGCCCCAGCAGCACCCACAGCCACCGCAGATCGCCAGCATCTGCTGTGGGCCAGGGCTTCTGCACAGTGCCACAGGTGCCTCGCACCCTGCTTCTGGATCATCTGGGAGGACTTTTCCTCCCTCCTGTTCCCATTTCTCTGTCCGCCACATCCAACATCATCACTCAGCTTTACTGATAAGGAAGGCACTTTTCTGCTTTGAAACTTCCAGTATGAACAACTTTATTTGAAACAGCACAGAAATTCTCCCCCAGATCACGCCTCAGTGTCACTTATCCAACAGGGTAACCATGCTCAGCTGGATGCCCTCAAGACATTACTCCGCTTTCTTTAAAAATTGCTAACAGCAAGAACTGCAATAAAATACAGAACACAGACTAAGACCATCAGTCTAGACCAAATAGGAAAAAAAAGGATGTTAATGACGCATACACTGTCTCACCTGGAGATCAAATCGGTGATCTGTAACTTCTGAATACTTCTCTTCCATTACAGTTCACCCAAATCACCCAGGGTCTACTCACAGTATTTAAATTTTTATCTGTACTTTACTATATGTGTGTTTGGGGTTTGCTGGGTTTTTTTGCAGTTGTCCGAAGAAGCTGAGCAACAGAACTTTGCATTCTCTAAAAGTAAAGTATTTAATGCCTAGTTAATGGATTCAATAGACACCCTTCTTCAATGAAGACTAGGACTATATTTTCCTGTGGAAAAAGATGAAGGTGCACCACATAAAGGATGTTCGAAAGAGGTGAAACATTAACCTAACTTACAAAAAAGTGTTATGAGAAAGCTTACCTGGTTCCTAACATATATTCACAGATATAAAATTAAACCAAGATACTCAGACAGTATGTTGACCTGCCTCACAAACCCACACAGGCTTCTCTACTGAAATCAAGACACAGAGTTCGAAAACAGTCAGAACCTGCCAAAATACTTTTTGTTTGTGTCTTTTTCTACTCATGCTGATCTTCTGATATTCCATAAGCTTTCTGCCTTTTGCTGGCCTAATGGCAGAGAACGCAACAAAACGCTAAAGCTTTCCTTTCTCCTATAAATTTGGCGATGTGACCCAGACCAATTGTTCTTCAAGACATTTCACTCGTTTCCCTGTAACTCCCCCTCCCCAGGGGAGGCTGTTGGGAAAGTGACCTCTTCCACACCACGTATCGAGACCAGAGAGCCTTCTTCTGACTACCGAGAGCGACTGCGCAGTATTCTCAGGGTACACAGCTTTGACTGCTGACCAACCTGCCCTATGGCACCCGCATCAGCTCACGTCTCCGTGTAACGGCTCTCACTGACTCGGGGAGCAATCTGTGTGGTTTTGTGCTCCGTGCATTACACACACAGGCAAATACAGACTGAGAGACTTCAGCTTTCTGCAGCCACCTTACAAGAGGTTTTCACAAACAAACACACTGTACGCAGCACAAATTATTCAGATCAACTCTTCTTTGTGAGAGACATTCCAGTGAGCTCCCAAAAGCAGAGACGGTCTTTGCTGTCTGTATTCTGCTTCTAACAAGAGCAGCTTTGTTCCCTCAGAAATGGCCCTGTCATGCATTAGAAGCCTACCCTGGTGTTTCTGGACAGTCTCCATTAAGCATGTTCTAAGTCACAGATCCTAGATACAAGCTTTAAGCTATCTTGACTAAAGCTAGTATTTTTATCAGGCCACGTTCTGTAGCTCACCTAACTTTTGTCTGAGCAACCAAACCCACTGATAACTGCACCCATACACTCAGATTTTACACTGTTAAGTAAAGGAAAGGCTGCTTGAAATACAGCATAACGGGACAGGTGCTCAACTTTATCACAATTTTGTAACAAGAGGATGGATTTTGCTACACTGAAAGACCGTGGAAATGGAAGCGATAGTTTGGAGATACTGAGACAGAGGCTTCTGTTTTAAAATGACTTTCATTTTTTACAAATGAGGTTGTAGAAAGTCAGCACCAAGTTTTGCTATAGTTAAACAGTATTGCATAACTCAGGAAACACAGTATGTTTTCCTTTAAGTTTAAAAAGGACTTACAAGTTCTGTTTTTATTCAAAGTTATAAAAATAACACAAGTTCTTAAACCATTAGACTTTCCAAACAAGAATAAGATTATAATTTTAGGCTAGTGCGGTATTTTTCCATTCTTTCTTTTCTTCCCCTCCCACTTCCTTTGAAGACTGCTAATCAAGGGGTTGTAAGAATTCCCCTAAAAATATTGCTCTCCCCATCCCCATTTCTGCTTTAAATATTTTAAATGGAAAATTGAAGAGTGGATTTAATGATTTGGAGGCTTATTCAACACAGGTAAAAAAAACAAACATACCCCTATTCACACAGCTATACACGTATGGTCACTGCGTCTTACAGCAACAATCCAAAGGAGAGGCAAAGTCTGCAGCTAATTAAACCTTGATTTCTATTAGGCTATCCAAAAAAAGATGGCAATTACCCCCTAATACATGATGATTCTGTGACATCAACATTTGTACAGCAAAAAATAGGCTCACGATACTTTACTGTTACATTTCACATTCCATGTAAAGAGAAGCCTATCAGAAGTACTACTCCTTGAAAATCAAGACGTTGATACCCTGCACTCCCTGACAACACTGCTGTCGCTCAGCTGCAATTCCTGCAGCGGCTGTGGATCCAGACAACACCCAGCTTCTGGCAAAAGACCTCAGCTATAAGAAAGCGAAACGAAAGGGAACAGGGGGATGGAGAAATGAAGGTATCCCGAGTAAGTCCAAATGTATGCCTGTTATAGCCCCTAAATTAGGTTTGCACTTGACAATACATTAGACTCTCTCACATACGCTCTATGAAACAAAATCCTACTACTGCATAAACTTCAGAAGACATAAAATAAACTGCTGCATAACAGATGTAAAATTCCACAGACTTCACAGCACGTCAGAGAAATACGAGGCCAGGAAGGACATTACCATGACCAGGAACATGAAACTTGAGAAGTTCCACAAAGGTAAATGAAGGTTTAATGCTAAAGAATTCAGAACATCACCATTTCTACAAGAAGGAAACAAAGGGGACAAAAGAAAAGGGAACAAAAAAAAAAATAAAGCTGAAAAGGTAGGAAGGACTGACTCCAGAAACCTTCCTAGCCTGACAGATTCCTCATCCAACCATCAGCCCCACTTCTGCAGTGAGGCTAATATTTTCCTGTTCCACAAGACAGATACATTTAAAAGCTGTACAGCGCTATGGCTAAGATCAATCAGTATCTTAACTAGGCCACGTGCATCCTTTAGCCATAGTGCTCGATTTCAAACTGGAAATAAGGTACAAGCAAAGAAGCACAGACATTTTTATGTTTTAGTTCTGTGGACCACAGTACTTCACCTGCTGACGCTGCTATTAACCAGGCTAGGATAACAAATTATAACAAAGCAATCACGCATTAAACAGCTTTTTGAAGGAGTTGAAGTATACATAACCCTGCAGTACACTGTGAGTGCACATACATATGCGTGTCCCACATTAAACAATGCCAGCAGTAATTATCAGCGAACCTAAAACAAACTTTTCAGCATTTGTGTTGCCAAGATCTGCCAACCTTTCCTTTCCATTAGGCACTATTTGTACTGTGTCCCTTCTCCTTGTTATTGACTTTGCACTGAAGAAATTCGCAACAGCACAAAGCACAGCCCAGCAGATGATCTCTCTAACAGAAAGCCGCGTCCCTGGTGCCAGGTGCTAGGGCGCACAGGGCACTGCTCACCAACAGCAACGGGCCGGGGCTGTTTGCACAGCAGGCGCCACGGTCACACAGCGCACAGCACACCCGGGCACCGGCAGAGAGCAAACCGTGATTCAGCTGAGTGAGGAAACACTGGCAAGAGTCAGTTCTCAAGGGCAAGTATGAAACTCTCGCTCAACTTTTAACAGTTTAGTAAGGGCAGACTAAGCTTAGTTTGATAGACTCTAAAGACTAAGTAGGACTGCTTAACGCATCAACATCTAGCTTAGGAACTGCTGAGCTGCAAAGGATGCTTATTTCTACTAAAATACACCACGGTCTTTCCTTGCCTAGCAATTTTCAGAGCAACTAACACCATGCCTATCCCATTAAATGTGAGCTCAAACACAGTGGCAAGGTGAGTCTGTCAAACTCACATTCACTGTTACTTGCATTTTCCATCTTCAAACTAGCACGACAGTTACAGAAGAAATGGTTACCACTCCAAAACGGTTACCCGAGGCTCCAATAAATAACCAGACATGTCTAGTTCAGCTTACCTGTAATTCTTCTGACTAAATCCGTACAGCCAGAAGTACAACTCTAAAAATAGAGTACTCTGGCAAGGAAAGACAAGATTTTTCCAGATAAGAGCAAGATGCCTCAGAGAGCAAGAGCGTAGGTAAGGCACAGCTTGAGGCTGCCAATACTGCCATGTATTGTACACAGCACTAACCAAAGCCCCACTATGCAAGCAGCTGCCCATGAGGTATACAAGGAAAATACAATCCCAATAAACAGAGCGTACTCCCACTACAAAACCAGAATCTACAGTCAGCAAAATAAAACTTCCGCTGTTTGTATCATATGGAATGACTCTGTGGGACCGCAGAGCACGTGTGTTTTGGTCTCTGAAAGAACAGAGAATCCAATTCCATTCTAATTTCTTTAGAGCTTATAAAAAGCTATGACTCCGCACACTAACACGTGCAACATTTGACTGCTCTGTCAGGCCTAAATTTCTGTTGAATTTGCTACCTTGCAGCTGTTCCTTCATTTTGTGGTAACACTAAAGACATTATTTCATATACTACATTTCATTCCCCGCTTGAAAGATACCTTGACTACTAATAATCACCCTCAGGTGTGATTTCAAAAACATGTATTGTAAATAATTCAAACTTATAATTACTAAATTTTAAACGTATGATTTAAAAATGTAGAAATTTATTGCTACACTTACTTTTTGCTTGCTTCATAAACATCCGTGATATTGGAGAAAAGGTGATGGCTCTCCGTTTTGGTCATTGTAAGGCTCAGTTCCCTGGAATTTTTAAACATCCGGATCAGAATCTCCAAGCTCAGTAAGTAAGAATGCTCAGAAGATATCACTTCAAATATTGCCTGCAAAGTGGAGGGGGGAAAGAAAAAATTTACTATGGACTAGACTTTTTTAAAAAAAGAAAAATACAGAGGAGGGGTACAAAGAAAAGTTACTGGATGCAAGCTAGAGACTACAGCAAAAGTATTAATTTCATGATAGTTGCTTCATTTACTTAGAAATAACTAATACTAGAAAAAAAAAAGACCTTTTTAAAGAGTCTGTATTGAGACTTTTCAACGCAACTGCAAACAGAGAGTTTGAAGACAAAACCCACCAATTGTGAACACTCCCCATTCATACTCTTGGAGGCAGTTTTGTTTTTCACTAAAAAACCCCGCATCTGTTCCGTGGTCCGGATGGAAGCTTCCTATCAGTCACACTACTGTTGACCAGCCAGTATTTGCTTTCTCTTTTTTCAAACAGACACTGGTAAGTTATTTACGTGAAATTGTTCTTGGGTAACAGAGCTCTGCTCACCCAAGCACCTGTAGAAAAGCAAAACCGCGGTTTTAGTCATAGACCGGCAGCGATACCTCGGTTACTTCTAAAACACCGTGTTCGGAGCAGGCGTGCGAGAAGCTGCAGCACCCGCAGCAGGGCGAGAGGGCAGGAGGCAGAGCAGGCAGCGGGGTGGCAGCCACCCTCCCCGTCAGCGGTGGGTGAGCAGACGGCAGGCCTCCAGCACAGCCCCGCAGCTTCCCCGGTTCGTCGCCCTGCCACCGTAAGAGCAGCTGCTGTAACCGCCCTCGGCTGGCTGGCACACACAGAGCAAACTTCTGAGGGACTCCACATACTTGTTCCATTGGAAATGTTCATCTCTGATGTACAAATCTATTCAGATTTTAGACAGCTTTTACCCCTCTAGGCTTTATTTGCTGTTAATCTACTAGAGTTCTTATATGTATATACATGGGAAAAGATCCAATAATTTTCATGAACCCTCCTGTCAAGCTCCACCAAGTCACGTTTGTCACCGGTGCTACCTTCCAGGCATCACTAACACAGGATACCATCAGCACAGCTAACAACTTCATTCTCAATATAACTAATGTTAATACTTGTATGTATAATTTCACTAGTTATTCACAACTAGCTTCTCTAAGCATTCTCAGACCAAAGGAGACGTGGACTTTAAATGCAACAGCGCAGATCTGAGTGTTTAGACAGGCTAAAGCGGAGACAGCAAGAGGGTCTCACAGCTGGCAGTCTACAGGAGCTCACTCGGATGGCCTGATGCACGTGCTTCAGGGAAACCCAGCTCTTCCGTGACCAGGCATAAAGGCAGGGGAGTCGACAGGCAGGCTGTAGGCAGTCTTACTGAATATTTCCAACTGCCAGCTGAGACAAATTATACTGGGGAAAAAAACCAAAACATTCTGCTGGGGACATTTGTCCATAAGGTTTCTTAGAGTTCAAATCTAGTGCATTCAGCTGGTGTTACTAAGGTTGGACGGGGCTTTGAGCACCCTGGTCTGGTGGAAGGTGTCCCTGCCCATGGCAGGGAACGTGGCTGTAACCAGATGATCTTTAAGGTCCCTTCCATTCCAAACCATTCTGTGATTCTATACAAGTCTATGATCAAATAGAATTTCTCTTGGGTACCCTGAGTCCCAGCGTTTCCAGACTGTGCTTTCAAAATTATTTTTGCCCTTCTAAAAAGTCTTCTTCAAAGACCTGAGATTTTAATAATGAAATAACAAGCTTAGGATTTCTTAGAACAAAACAAAACAAAATCTGCTTTAGCTGAAGCCTTAAAAGGTTTATGCAGTGCAAATAAGATTTATCAACTCCACAGAAACCCTACAGGGCCATTACAGCTACAAGGAAAGGAAGTCTAATGTACATACCAGTGGTCTCTCCATCTCACCACCTACCTAAAAACCTGAAGGGATCTGGTAAGGGATACAGCAGCAGCCAGGTTAACAGCTACAACACACCACACGCTATTCACAAGAGTCCATACTGCTGCGCAAGAAGGTGTGCAAAGGTGATGCTCAAAATAATGATAAACTGCCTGCCCGCCAACTCCGTCAGCCTCAAGAATCTAGAGAACACATACATGTCAGCCAAACTCTGGCAGCAAATCTGCCTACTGCTTGGCTAACAAAGCGCAGAAACATGCCTAAAAAGGGCATTCTGGCCTTTGCCCAGCAATTACATCTCGAATCTTCAGTCCCATTGGACTTCTCCCAGCTGTGCTCACAAGGAAAGGATTTACCTAATGATTGCTGTAGAGTTCCCTGGCTGGTTGGTTTCTATGCAGACATTTTTCAACACAAGAAAAATCTACGGGCTTTCTTACTATTACTGTTCTGGAAGGGTTTCGTTTATGCTTTTACTGAGGACCCTTATGAACTTCTTCCAGTTTGGTGACAGAAAGTTATCAGCATAGTCAGAAATAAATGGAACAAAGAAAGATACTTTGCTCCTAATGTGTAACGAAGAGACAGAATATCATCTTACGTGACCCAAACACATTTCAGAGAATAAAAAAGGATTAAAAAATAACCTTGACATACAGAAACTACACCACATTCAAAGGCTGGGGTGGCATTTACTAGGTGCTTGCTAACAGTGTTTCTGAATGACATCTGAAACGATACTGTGGTTAATTTGCATTATATCAAGATAAGCAGACATTTGAACCCTGATGGACCGTAAACACTCCTAAGCTGCCACGTGCATACTGCAGTTTGTACACGCGTACACAAAGTTTCCAGCTTGCAGGAAAAGAAGATCTATCAAAAGTTATTTTAATTCAGTCTGTCTATATGACATTTTCTTCAAACAAAAGACGCACAGAAATCCACCTCACTAACGTGTTCTGAAAGATGGGATGCATGTGAATGCATGACAGTGACATTTAATCAAGGTATAAAGCAGGCATTTTTCAGCAGTGACAATGTATTATGATGGCAAAAATAATCTAATAGGCTTTTTAGCCCAATGTAGAGAATGAAGAATAATCAATAAAAGGCAATTTAAGTGACATACAGCAAAAGCACGACTTGGTAGTACAATTGTATCTTAAGAATATTTATTTAGGCTCCCTCTGCAGGAATGGGCCTCTAATATTCAAATAAAAAACACCTCAGGCTTGAAATCATTTTTGGTAACATTAAAGACTTTACATTTAAAAGGCATCTAAAGATCTCATTCTCTTTGAAGGGATGTAAATGTGACTCCAAGAAACACAAAGTAAAGGCTCCTACAGAATATGACTGAAATCAATGCCTTGTGTCTCAAAGCTCCCCAGCAGCAGGAGACAGAAAAGCAGAACACACGCCCTGAACTGCTGCACAGCCTCTTCCCCCAAAAAAGCAGATGATAGCCAAAGAAATGTAGCATTATTAAAAAAAAAAAAAACCACCACACCACACCAACAACACACTATTGTCTAAATTTCATGTATGCAGAACAAGATGTTTTTGTATTTCATGTACGAACACAGCAGCTGTAGGT
>Ga0065711_1027894_pt1 | contig 45200 bp, 31 predicted proteins | sample Hoacrofraction12_FD_59098 | JGI IMG/M metagenome (GOLD analysis project Ga0065711, IMG submission 59098) | Hoatzin crop microbial communities from Cojedes, Venezuela - Epithelial fraction 12 v2 (version 2) | ecosystem: Host-associated > Birds > Digestive system > Esophagus > Crop | place... | reverse complement strand
CCTCCCTGGGCAGCCTGTTCCAGTGCTCCATCACCCTCAGAGGGAAGAAGTTCTTCCTCATGTTCAGACGGAACTTCCTCTGCTTCAGTTTGTGCCCATTGCCCCTTGTCGTGACGCTGGGCACCACTGAAAAGAGTCTGGCCCCATCCTCCTGACACCCACCCTTAAGATTTTTATAAGTATTTATAATGTCCTCTGCTGGTCATCTGGCCTTGGTGGGAGCTTCTTTGGAGAAGAAAAGCATTTAAGAGGAAGCAGCAGCAGCTTGTGCATAAATTAAAACCAGTTTTCTGCTCTTGCCTTTGAGGTACCGAAGTCCCTAGGCATCTAATGGCCTTTCCCTTCCCTGGGCCCCAATTTTCTATATATATAAAATTACAACAAAAAAGATCATGCAATTTAATTAGTTAATTTTTATAAAGCTCTTTCAAGATGAAAAGAGCTCTGTAAGTGGCATGCATTATTAATTGATATTAATATTTGTTCAGAAATTGAAAGCTGAAAATCGTGACATCATTAATGTGCATAAATGAGCTTTGCGCTTATTTTAATATATTTGTTAATTGATTTTGCAAAATTTTTTACTGCTTTGGTTTATGAGTTCTTTAAAAGTTTCAGCTTTGTCAGCTGGCAGTGAGTACATGAATATGGTATTATTAATTGTAACACAGGCAGTCAGAAGGTAACAGGTGTGAACACCATCATGGTATCTAGTCTAACTTAGACTGAGCTCAGTAATGTTTCCAGTAGGGCAGTACGGAAAGAAAGTGGTAGAAATTCAGGTGAAATGGCACCATGCCTCTAGCCATACACAGTTCAGGCACTTGGAGGGGAGTAGGGGCTGGAATAGAAAGTCCGTTCCTCAAAGTGGTTAAAAGTAGACATCTCCATTGTTTCCAGAGCTACATTTATGAAATTGGGTGAAGTTTGTGGGAATCTTTATGAAAGAGTTCAGAATTAGAAATGGTTCCCAAGAAGGACTTATATCTCACATAAGCATGTGTTGCCTTGAACAACTATCTTTGTGACTGCGTTTTCCTTTCTCATTCATCATAGCACTGAGTTTATGCATTGTAGTTTTTCCTGTCTAGTGTATTAGGGATTACAAATGGAAAAACTTCATTTCTGGGAGCTGAGTCCCAAATTCCTTTGGTGATTTCCATTTCATACGCACCTGATCAACACCCTTGGCAATGATTTCAAGAATTGCCAGGACTTCACAGGTACCCGATGGTATATGACACATTGGCCAGCTCCATCTGGAGGAGTTACTTTTTTTTTTGGCTTGCATTTATACATTTAAACTTGATACATATGGATGTCTTCTGTGGATTCACTGCCATTTCTGGGCTTGCAATAGTTGAGTGCTGCTCACACTTTATGGCCCTTGGAAATCTGCAGGTCATCGAATGTTGATGGGCAACCTAGGGATTTGGCAGCAGCACAGTAACACAAATATTTCTCAAACCATTTAAAAGATATGTGGTTGTTGCCAACAGGAAACTTAACTATCCCTGACAACCAGTTCTCACTAGTAAACCTAGTTAATGCAAGTACGTAGGCTGATTGGGTGAAATTGGGGGCACCATTAGTTTTTTACTGTGTCTGCATGTTAACAGTTTTGTTAACCTTTTGAAGGTTAAATGACCCATAAACGGGTTTACTGCTAGAAAATAACCATTAACCACCAAGGAGCAGTGGCAAGACAATTGGACCTATGAATGAGATGAAGAGGTGAGTGTCCACCTCTTTAGAAGAAAGTAGATGCCATTGAGCAGTATCTGCTTTGAACTGTAAGTGTGTGACATACAATAGCCAAGAGAGCCTCGCTGCAGCTGGATATACAGCGGCACAGGATTTTAGCATTCTGTCAGCAACCAGTGAGATATCATGTCCCAAGTGACAGTCATGAGGAACATGATCAAAGATGTCTTGCATTCCCTCTTGGAGGACTCAGGGCTCTTTTCTTGTTTTTAAAAGTTTTTTTGTAATATATATATACAACTCAAGTGCCAGTGGACCTGCTTTTTCTCCTGTGTGTATTGGTGTAGACTAATTTGTGAATATTTTAGGTGGGAGAATTGTACTCCCACCCATGGGTATGTTTTATTTATGCTTTGAATAACTTCATGATGCATTTTAAGGGTAAAGATTTTTCTTTTACTGTGTGAGGTTCGGTTGTGTTCTTACTGCTCTTTTGTTTCATGATTTAAACACTGATGAATGAGAGGACCTTATTTTTGGACTCAGAATCATAGAATCATAGAATGCTTTGGGTTGGAAGGGACCTTTACAGGTCATCTAGCCCAATCCCCCTGCAGTGAGCAGGGATAGCTTCAACTCGATCAGGTTGCTCGGAGCCCCATCCAACCTGGCCTTGAATGTTTCCAGGGATGGGGACTCCACTACCTGTCTGGGCAGTCTGCTCCAGTGTTTCATCACCCTTATGATAAAAAATGTCGTCTTTATATCTAGTCTAAATCTACCCTCCCTTAGTTTATAGCTATTATTCCTTGTCCTATCACAACAGGTCTTGCTAAAAAGATTTTCCCCATGTTTCCTATAGTCCCTGTTCAGGTACTACAAGGCTGCTCTAAGGTCTCCCCGCAGCCTTCTCTTCCCCAGTCTGAACAGCCCCAACTCTCTCAGCCTTTCCTCATAGGAGAGGTGCTTCAGCCCTCGGATCATCTCTGTGGCCTCCTCTGGCCCCACTCCAACAGGTCCATGTCCTTCTAGTGCTGAGGGCTCCAGAGCTGGGTGCAGGACTACAGGTGAGATCTCACCAGAGCAGAGCAGAGGGGCAGAATCCCCTCCCTTGCCCTGCTGGCCACACTTCTCTGGAAGCAGCCCAGGATACAGCTGGCCTTCTGGCTGCGAGCGCACACTGCCGGCTCTTCCGCTTGAGACCAAGCTTAAGCTGAAGCTATGAACTTAATGGTGTTACTTGCTATGAATTGTGTTTAAAAAAATCCCGTACAATTGAAGAAAGATACTTTCTAAAGTGAGGAAGATAATGAAAATTCCTGATCTAGAAGCTTGAAAAAAATAGTACAAACATTATAAATGAAAATGAGTGTAATGTACAGAATGGTGAACAGCAGGAGAGCAGGGCAAAAGGAGGCACCGAAGGGAGCGCGCTGTTTGCTTTGACAGGATACAATGCAGAGTAGAACTGCCAAGGCAGTGCTATTTAGAGATGCACAAACTTCATCCTAGGTTCATACATACTGCTCTTTCCAGCTGCAATTCCTGCCTCACCAGTACAAACTGAGAATATCATTGTGCATGCACTGAAACGTAACAGGAACTGTTTTGAAAAGCCCTTCAGTTTTAAGCAGAGGTTTCAATGGGAGCTATGAGGCTGTGAAGTCTCTATGGCTACACGGCAAAGCTCGAGGATCCAAATCAGTTCTTTGCTCGGGGATTTTGCGTGGAGCTTCTTGAATTCCCTGTGTTCCACTGGGAGAATGGTGCTCAGGGCAAGCAGATTATTTGAGCTGGGTTGTGCTGTGCCAACTGAGAGGCGTGAGTAATAAAGAACGACATTCTGCTCTCCCACACAAATAGCAGTTCCTAAAGGGCTGGTGACAGTAAAGCCTCCCCAAACAAGGATCTACATTGGGGATGAGAGCAAGAGGCACCACTGCCGTTCCCACCCTCCCATTTTGCCCTCTTCCAAAGCAAACTCACTAGACATGTAGTTCATTACCACAGGTAGTTTTATCCACTTTTAATTGCTTCACATCCCATCTTCTCTGCTCCTATTTTTAGTGACTGAAGTTTGGAATTTTTCCGCTTCTTTACAGACTTACTCCTACCTTCTTTCCTGTGGTGTCTCACCCACCTTTCTTTAAAGTGATGAAAAGTTTTTTGAATTAATCTAGTTTAACAAGCAGGAAAAGAAATTCAAATGTGTATATTATAATACTATATTTGTATTCATTATTTTTTTGTGCATTTGTAAGAGCTAGAGTATTATGAACCCTTTGCATTGCCTTTGAATATTCACTGGGCAAATAACCACATGGACTCTGGCTGTTTACTTTTCACTTTCATGTTTGTTTTCCAGCTATTCTAGCAAACATATTTAGTAGCAGGAATCCATAAGTAATCCCGCAGTCTTTTGAAGATTGTTAGGTTCCACATTAGGAATCTGATCATAGGAGTTAAACTTACCCCGCCAATAAACAGAAACTGATATGTACTCAGAATTAACCACTATAGTTGAAAATTGGAATATAAAAGATTCACAATAAACTGCTGCCAACTCTTCACAGGTTAAACAAATATCATCACAAAATATTTGTTTCATAATTGACGTAGAACAAATAATTTGGTGAAGCATGTAAGCCATGTGTGGACAGTTTCAATAAAAGAGAATAATTCATCAAATAACTTATTTGCTACCAAATTGCTGCTTGTCTGTAACAGATTCAAATTTGCTGCTGCTCTTCTCATATGAAAATCTCATGAACATGTGCCACTGCTTGGAAAAGATCGCATGCAACTGTAGACCTTGGTAAAGTTTTAACAGGACTTGGATTAGGTCAGAGTTTGAAATATAGTGTTTTTACCATTGATCTCCAATTCCATCTACCATGTAACACCCAGGATCTGGCCAATTCTGTGGTTCACTTCTGCTCCATTACAAAAATTATGGGGAAAACCTGATCCTAATAATGGTATTCTTTTAATGAATACATTTTGCCTAATCGTTTTTCAGGCATAGTATTATTTGTAGGATCATGCACATGTGCACCATAGCCTACTTAAAATGTCTATTTAAACACTTGATTACACAGCAGAACCGTTTCTTCACTCTAATGCCTTTCTGTGCTGCAAGTTGCCTTGTCTGGTTGGAGACCCCCAGGGAGAATCTCATTGCAGGGTAGGGGGAAACTCAACCAATAATGAATTTTCTTAGTGCCACTTTCTGCCTCTGGTATAGGACATGTTAGGGCTGAAATGAGCTGCAGACATCAGAACTATTCCATTTCAGTTTCTGAGTGAATATTTTCTGACAGCGTGCTGGACAGCAGGGAGGCACAGTCCTGCATGTAGATTGCAGTCAAGGATATGTTTGCTCTAGGCTAATTCATCCACTTGGGGAAAAGAAGTTAACCTATGCACAACACCATGCTGTTCTAACTAATCCCAGTATCTCAGCTAGCTTATTTAGAGCTAGAACAGATACCAATGTGCTACCCTGCAGGCTGCAATATCAATATATGCTGGAGTGTGAAGCCTGAGGATCATTTTGGCTGAAGAGTACTTACCTTCTTAATATTTATGTGAAATCAAGTTGCTGGGCCACAGCAAATGTACAGGGGAATGGAAGACTGGGAGTAAGACTGGCTCCTTCAAAGGAGAGAATAAGGATCTCCCTGCTCAGCGTCAGTGGGGTGGCTGGGAACCTGCTCCCCAGCCCTGTGGGCCTTTGCGACATGGAGTGGGAAATAGGGCAGCTGGGTCCCATGGAATGAGATGGGTGCAGAAATGTTGCTTTGCTGGGGATTGGTTGCTGTGGACCTCATCCCCTCATCTTGCAGGGGCAAGTGGGGAAGGGGGGTGCGAGGCAGCGTGCTAGAGGGTGGGTGGCTCACTGTGTCCTTTCTGGGAATGTGGGAAGAAAATATCAGTGCTATCAAACCAAAGCACAAGCCATTAGTTTCCCTTGCCTCTGGGAATGCATAACCAAAGAAAGAGAGAAGGATAAATAGAGGAGGGTATGTTAAGGGTCAGAGAAAAACCAAGCCACTGTGGTATTTATATCTTGCTGCTGTTATTTGACATCGAACCACAGAAATGGGTTTCTTTATTTCTTCCCTGTCCAATGCAAGATTTGCCTCATCCTTTCATTGTGGATAAATTTACCATGTGGATTTTCTTTCCCACTAAGTTTAAGAACTGCCAGTTATCTTACAGTGGACTGGTGGATATTGCTTCCAAAAATTGTGTTATATTGGTCACCTGGGTCAAACCTGTTCTTTTCATTGCTCATGACATCAAAACATACATTAGTACATATCTAGCTTAATTCTGGAGAGAGGTCAGTTGGTTCTGTGAGATGATCTGGTACTTCTGTGTGTGCTTAAATCAAAGCTGTAATCATCAGAGTTACCATCACATTAACTTTTGAAATTGAAGTGATCTATTTATAGACTTCACATTACAATTTGACATCTCTTTCTAGCCTGGTGATTTGATTTTTATGTTTTATTTATTTTTATTATTTTATATTTCTTATTTGTTTATTAATTTATACAAAATCTATTGCAACTACAGCTGGGAGCTATTGTTAGGTACATGGCTTTTTCTGGGAACGATCAAGCCTGGCCTCTGGGAACTGTTGGTAGTGCATCCACAGGAGACAGTTTATGGCAAGAGCAGTCCAGGATGAAGTTTCTCTTGCATTACAAGGTGGTAGGCGTGGCAGCTACCCATTCTCTGGCATCATAGAGAGCTGGCAGAATAGTTGCACAAAGCAGCATCCCGAGGCTACTTGGCACAGGGGCTACAGTGCCTGGAGTGACACTGTACCCTGACATGGGTGCATCTCTGTTTGTTGAGCCCAGCCTCTTAAATCCCAACATATCAAGACCACTAGCTACCATATCACAGTAGCCAATATATTCTTATAATATCCAGGTCAATTCTGCCTAGAGACATTGATAAATTCAGAAAGTCACAAAGATGATGTAAAGGCACCTTTTCATCTTCGTTCCATATTATATTGGGCACAATCTCAGAAAACCTGAGAAACAAGGTGCTTGAAAGCAGGGAGCCTATCTGAAACAACACATTTACAGACAATTGGTGTTTTCAGCTACCACCAGCACACATGATTTCACTAGTAACTAACTCCCAGGCAATAGCATTGAGTACTTTGAAGTCAGAACTGAAAATTTAGAACTTAGGGCTAGTTGTGTGACCCAAGAAAATAGTTTTATTCCTTGCATTCATTCCTGTTGTGTTGTTTAAACATTGGAAGACACTGGGCCATCATATTGTACATCTACTGAAGTTTTCGGATACTTGCCGTAAGCAATACTAAGTAGATTACATTGCAGAAATCTGATCTGAAATCTACTGAAACACACTTGAGCTGGCATGAGGCAGAGTAATAAGGTTAAATGGCATTGAAAAATTGCTGTGCATACATTAATTTCAGACAATATGCACATTATCTTAAAAAACTCCCAGTTCCAGAAAAGAAGATTACACGAAAGATTATTCAACATTAAGATAAACAATGATACTTTTTCTGATTTTGACATGCATACAAAGTAGATGGGACAAAGCACGACATCAACTAGCATTGGAAAAATACATACATGTCCTAAATCAGCATAGCTCCCAGGTGGACAGCATCTGCGTAACGACCAGTTCCTAGACATTCAGTTTGATCCTTGGGATGTTGTTTTACTTCAGGGTTTTGAACATTTCTGTCTTCTAGGAAATAGGAGATGCCTGCAGCTTTTGGAGAGGGCATGTCTGACTTTCATTTTTGAAAATTGCTTTTTTCACCTAGCAGTTATTGGGTTCCTGAATTGACATGGTGGTGACTATTTCAGCCTTTTCTGATTCATGGAGAGTCTTTTTTGTTTTGGCTTTTAAAGAGAGAATGATAGGCTGAAAATTCTCCCAAACAACTATTCTTGCATATGGTCTCTGATCAGTGTTTAGGTTTTAATTTAGTGTTTAATATCCCACTAGTCAAGACTGATGCAGGAGTGCCCATTAACATTTCTGCCTTTCAAGACTGCATTCTTCATGGCTGTCCACTTTTCCTTAGCCAGCTGCTGAGTTCTACGCACTGGCAGTTCATCACAGGGTTGATGATAAGGTTTCAGGCTTTCCCATACAGAGATTTATTTATTTTCTGGTCTTTTTTCACCTTCTTTAGCTATAAATCTTGGCTATTGCCTCTCAAGGTTAGGCTATTTCAGGCTATGGACTGAATATCAAGAGGTGACTCAGCTTTTGTGTTACTGGTGGAAAGGAGTTCCTTGAATCCTCCATCCATTTTTGTAGCTATCTGTGAGGAACGCAAGGGGATGAATCACATTTCCAGGGAGCATGTGTAGAGATGGGATGCAGTGTTGATTAAAGGCCCTTGCATGCTTAACGAGCCTTTTTCCTCTGGTGTCATACACCAAAATGGTGGCTTTGTATGTGAAGTAGATCGGTCTAGTTTCTATGGGGGGGATTTAGTTTACTGAACTTTTATTAACTTAAAATATTATTTGGATTGCAGTCTGTGGAGTAGTAATACAGTTGTCTGTGACCTGTGCTGTATCAATAAATACACCAATGCTTCCTACAGTCATACTCAGTCTAATTCCAGTGCTTAACTTAGGCACACTTTCACTAAAATTTTAGGCACCCGGCTGAAAGCAGAGAGGGTGATAAGTCTGCCTACCATAGCTAAATATCTGACAAGAACAAGGAGTGAGGTAGACCTCTCAGGACATGCAGAAGACAACCTACCTGGCTCAGGCACTGGTCACTCTCTGTAGGCAGAGTGAATTCGGAAGATCACAGGTGTGAAGACAGCATCATTTTTGCTGCTGCACCACTGCTGTGTTGCTGGTGTTAGTCTTGACTTCATCTAGATTTTATCCAATTTAGAGATAATTAGACAGAGGTCAAGGAAGGATTTAGTCAGGGTTTAAGTGTCTGTCTCCTCAAAGGTGATTTGGGACAGTGTTTTAGGTTAGACATTGTTACCGATTTATGAGAAGACATGCTTTGAGCATGTGTTAATTTAAAGATGAAGAGAACTTCCAGGCTATAGCAGGAGATACAAATTAACTTTGGTATCAACAGACTTTAGTTGCTCTGGAGAACTTGTAGAACTCACAGACTGGGTGGCTCTTTGAGGATTTAGATGGATTTTAGGTGTCAGACTATGTACCAAATTAGTTGGGATTAGGTAGACTTAGTTTATTATTGCTTTTATTGTGGTTGTTTTGGTAGCATTTGATAATCCTACAACATTATAAAGACTTAATCGTGCTCGTAAGCTAATCTTCATATATAAGAACCTGAAATCTTGTAGGTTAAACATCTTGCTCTTTGTCACACTGGTGTATGCCTATGGCAAAGCAGGGAGTTAAACTAAGTCTGAAGAACCACGAGCTGTTGCCCAAACCAGTGAGCTCCTGACTTGCAAAGGGCAGCGAGCAACTACTGCTCCACTAAAATTTTTCATATACAATTTCTCTTTTTCTTGGAATTAAGTAGTATTCCTTAGCTAGTCTCTTTCTGTGTCCTATTTCTGCAGCTGGACCTTCTGACATGTTACCTACATAGCTCTGAATTCTGTTTCACGCATAAAACTGTCAGAGACTTCTTCAGCAAATTTGCCTAGAGGGCAAAAATTCCCTTCCCCTCTCATGCCCTCCACCTTGAACTTGTTTTCTGTAGAGAATGTAGAGTATCAGGAATAATATAGTAAAATAAGAAGGAGTAGGGCAGTGAAAAATTCTTCTTATAGGGAAGATGAAGACATTGCGGGCTGCTCTGGATGTTGCATAGCTACCTTTGGTGACTACGGCCCAGTGGAGTGTAAAACCATATACCAGGAAAATATTAACACAGTAATTTAGAGGTTTTGTGAACCGAGATATGAGTATGTTGATGGTATATTCTAGTGGAAAGTTCAGAGAAATATTAATAAATGACATCTCATTGATTTTGGTATTCTACTGAAAGTATACCATTTCTAAATGCTTGATCATTTTTTTTTTCTAGAAATATGGGGTGCCAACCTGGAGGTGTCTTCAGTATGTGCTGGGAGGGTAGTAAGGAAGCTCAAGTTCCATTCTTGAAGTCAGGCGTGCTGCTTGTGACAGAGAGTAGTAAGGAACAAATAAATACATTCACATAGGGAAAAATACTTTGGGAAATGCTGTAGGTGGCAGAGCACAAAGCTGCACACAGTAGGTCACAGAGCACAAAGATTCAATGAGCATGGAGATGTGTTTGCACAGATTAAGGGAATCAAATATTTCAGATCAGTCTCTAAAAATGACTTGAAAATATTAACCGCTATTACTTACATTTGCAATCCAAAGCTTACTTACATTTACCATCCAAAGCTTTGCAGAGTGAGGCGTGTCCTTACTGAAATTCAAGATGCAGTTGCAGTGCAGCTGAAGAGCAAAAAGAACTGGGAGTTGTAATAAGAACATTGACATTTTGAGAGTGATTACTGAGAATGATACCATTAATACCATTTTGCAGATGAGTCAGCTGAGGGGTAGACGTATTTACCACACCTGGTAAGCTGAAAGAGAGGACCTGAGAGTCCTGGCTCTCAGTCCAGGCTCTGACTACTACCAGTTTGTGTTCTAGTATAGAGAAATAACATTCTAATTTACTCTGTTTGCTAAGCAATAGTGAAATAATGAAGAAATGGATCTTCCTTGTTGCAGCAGAAACCAGGAAATGAAAAGTAAATTGTGATCTGTTTTGGTCTCAAATATTTCCCAGTTCTATTAATGCAAAAAAGGTTTTACCTATTCAAGCTGTGTAAGGCAATATGTAGGCAGAAGGTGCTTTATTACTTTATTACTTCAATTTTCATTCTGATTTTAACAATTAGCATTAATTTCTGTGTTAATTATCTAAAAAAGAAAATTCAGAGATTGTGTTAGGTATATGAGATCCACAATTATAGGAACATGTTGCCATAGACACAACTGTTCAATATGACACCAGGACACTGCTGTTTAAAGAAACCTGTTGAAGTTGTATTTCACAATGCCTTGGAATTATGCAGTTGTGAAAAAGTAATTATAATTCTTTCACTGAAGTGGAGGTACTGTGACGTTGATTCTAAAATATTCAAGAAGTTATTTCAGTGCCGAGGGCTGTGAAATGACAGAGAAAAATTGTGTATCAAAAGTACTGAGGAATGTTTAAAAGTTTTAATTATAGCAGGTGGCCAACATTTCTGAGTGATGCATAGCTTAATTTTGAGTTTTAGCAGATTCAGTTATAGCTTCAGAATTTCAGCATCTCTTACAAAAATCCATCTCATAAATTGGCATGAAATTCCATTATTTATAGAAAACATAGGGCAAGAAGCAGAGAACAATGCAAAGCAGAAGTATGAAATGACAGCTTTCTGTTACAGATGGTAACACCTGTGGAGTTGCAAGCTTTTCCAGATTGTTCCAGTCTTGTGCTTTTTTGTGTGGTTTAGCAAAGAGATACATCTGGGTTTGGGCCAGAAGGCCTGTGCTATCATCTAGCCTGACTTCCTGGCCAGAAATCAGTAGGCAGCAATCATCTGCCCATTTAGTGTATTTTGTGGTTTGGATTGTTTTTCAAGAGCATTGTATACAGCAGCAGCATCCATTAATAAGCAGGTTTCTGAACCAATATATGCACATAAACACACTCTCTGTCAGCCATTAAATTTAATTCTCATTACCTTATTAATTACATCACAGGTTTTGTGAAGGACCAAGAGTCATCAGAGGTGGGGATATGAGCTACATTCCTGTGTTGGTTTGGTGGAGGATGGAAAAAAAGCACTTCCTATACTGTATGCTTATTTTATTTATTTCACTTATTTCCCTCTCTTCAGATTAAAAAAATACCTAACAGCTGTATTGCATCTCTCCGGCTCACAAAAGGCTAACCCAAATGCATTCTTCTGTTTTCTAGACATGAGTCACCTATCACAACAGATCCTTCTCCCTTGTGATAAGAGAAAAATCTTTTTATAGTCCACTTTGACTTGTTTTGCTGAGTCACTAACACACAACTCTTAGTGGCCTTTCCTTCATTCTGGTTGATAAACACAAGGTGGAATATCTCCTGCCCACCTGCACTTCAAATGTACTTCCACTAGAGACCCACACAATATTTTTGTCATCTAGATAAGGACCCAACCCACTGACTTTCTGAGAAATCACCGCTAGTTTACATACTTTCCATCATTTTTCCATTGTTTATGGAAGTAACCTCCATTTAGGAACCAAATCAGTAAACCACACTTGGATTAAAGCTACCCAAGAACATGAATTTACATGAACTTGGTCAGATGACAGTACTCTTTTGCTCAGAATACCACCTGATAACTGCATGATGGCCTTACACTGTATCCAATGTCCCAGTCATTGTAACTGGACAAACATTCACAAACACCTCTTCAAGCATATTTCAAGATGTGGATTCCACTTTGAATGTGGTGATGAGCAGGGATAGAAAAAGATACTCTCAGACTGTATTATTCTGCTTCAGTAGAATAGCTGAAGTAGGGCTGATAATCTGCCAGAATAACGCCAGGGAGCACCAACTCTTTATAACTGAGATTTATGTACAAACTCACTATCATGGTGTATGCATTAACACTATTTTACACCTTAAAGAACATCAATAGAATTCTTTGAAATGAATAAGATCTTAGTATTTGCCTTGGTAGGGGTAGATTTTCACTCCACGTATATCATATTTTACTTTGATTTTATTTATTCTTTGGGCCAGATTCTCATATTTTATAAGACTGTAGATCTTTGTGACCCTGTTGGAATTAGAAGGTTACTTGTATTATGATTGACAGTAGACACTGACTTTATTTTCCTCAGAGATTTGATGTTATTTTTGGTTGATGTGTGAAATGGGGCACGCTATAACTTCTTTGGGTCAAGGGGAGTGCTATTTCTAAAACTATTTAAATAAAGTATTAAGGGAACAGAAAATTTTCCTCTCAGATAAGTACGGCTCTAGTCGATTGATATTCCACTGTCAGCATGCATGTCTCATTCAGTCTTGTCCTCCATGCAAAAGAGATATTGACCCTGTGTACTACACTGAGAATAATTTTACATATGGATGTAATAACAAAATGTTTATAGACAGCCCCATAGACAGAATGATTACCAAAGATTTTTAGCTTTTATAAATGGTTACAGAGAAAGCAGTGCTAGTCAGTTAGCTTGTGAAATATAATCAGATTACAGCAGTAATTTGCATTTATAAGATATTTTAACTAAAGAACGTTCTCTGAATTTATCTGATCTTCACTGCATGTGACTCAAGGGAATATTGAAGTGAGAAGGGGACATCTGTGGAATAAATGTGCAAGGCATTGTGTTTTACAAGGAAACCTCTAACTGCTCAGAAATAATAGAATTAGTTAAATAATATCAGTGCAAAAACGTTCTTTAACTGCTGGGAAATAATAGAATTGCTTTGATACTATCAAAGTGTAAAAAGTTTCTATTCAGTTCTATAACTTGTTGAAAATATTTGTAAGTCGAGATAAAATTTTCAGTGGTAAAGCTGAAGTGAATAATTTTAACTTTCTAGACTGTTCTTGATAATATTGAAATCTTCTATTTTGATGATATCATCTACATTTGCTTTACAATATTAAACTAGTATTACATGTTAATATTCTATATTTCATTTTTCATCTAGTCAGATTTATTTATGGAAACAAAACATCCCAATGGATTAATATGAAAAAGCTCTTAAGGACATTTTCCAATTTTGGCTTTATCTGCCACATTCTCCACAGTTCAAGTTGTTGAAAAGAGTCTGATGTCCAGAAAGGCATAATCATGCCTTGTCCACAACATTTGAGGTATTTCCTTGAACCTAAAGCAGCAAAACAGTGATAATATTGGTTCAGTCAGTGCATGTTGGGCATCACTACACAGTGTAAAATTAAAAAAATTAGCTTTTTTCATTACTCCATTAATTGCAGACCCTAAAGAGATGAGATCTAACTGCTGAGACAGGCCTTCTCAACAGTTTTCAGAAACAGCGGGTGGTATCCTCAAAAGCAACAGTGGATTCAAAACTGTTTTCTTATTAGCTGAGCATGATTTAGAGGATGTAGATTTTTCCACTTGCTGCTAGGAAATACTTTTGCTTTAGGAATCTTGTTTGAAAGAAGATATCATTCACTTTATTTTAACAATTTAGAAATAATATTTCAATTGGTGTGTAGGAGGCATAGAGGGATGTAACAGAAAGGGGGGAGAGAACAAGCACGAGCAGTGCTCTTCTCATTATGGTAATATGTATATAGAAATTAACCTCTTAATGGTTACAAAAAGTTGATTGATATATATGTATTTAGAAGTATGTATATATGTATGCATGTATATATATGTGTGTATACCTTTCCCCATTTTTAGTGGTGTCTAAGTTCAAAACTCATTCTGAGCACCATGTGGAGATGAGAAAATTGCATGACACCTGTTGTAAGACATCAGCAATAGCAGACAGATATCAGTTTTTAAGTGAAAAAAGGTCATGAAGGATGAAACTTTTTCTCAAGTCACTTGTGTTTCTAGATGCCCTACTGCAACAGGGCAATGCAATTAACAGCCATCAAGCTGAAGGGTAACATACAGAAAGGATAAGTTAAAGACATGGGTAAAAGGGCTGTTTCTGAGAAAGACACACACCCCGAGAATTTTCTGTAACTAATTTGTATTTAAAAAATAAGAAACAGCTGTAGAGGTACTAGTGGAAATGCAATCGTAGAATCATAGAATGCTTTGGGTTAGAAAAGACTTTTAAAGAACATCTATTCCAAGCCCCCTGCCTTGGACAGGGACATCATCCACTCTATGAGGTTGCTCAAAGCTCTGTCCAACCTGACCTTGAACATGTCCAATGATCGGTCATCCACAACTTGTCTGGGCAACCTGTTTCAGTGTCTCACCACCCTCATCATTAAACATTTCTTCCTTATGTACAATCTAAACCTACTCTCTTTCAGTTTAAAACCATTACACTTGTTCTGTTACAACAGGTCTTGGTTCTTATAAGCCTCCTTTAAGTATTGAAAGGCTGCAATAAGATCTCCCCGCAGCCTTCTCTTCTCCAGGCTGAACAACCCCAACTCTCTCGGACTTTCCTTGCAGGAGAGGTGTTCCAACCATCAGATCATTTTTGTGGCCTCCTCTGGACCCACTCCAACAGCTCTATTTCTTTCCTATGCTGAGGGCTCCAGAGCTGGATGCAGGCCTCAGGTGGCATCTCACCAGAGCAGAGCAGAAGGGCAGAATCCCCTCCCTCGCCCTGCTGGCCTCACTTCTTTAGAAGCAGCCCGGGATACGGTTGCCTTTCTGGGAAGCAAGTGCACGTTGATGGCTCAAGTCTAAATTTTTATCCACCAGTATTCCTAAATCCTTCTCTGCAAGACTTCTCTCAATCCATTCATCCCCTAGTCTGTATCGATACTGGTGATTGCTCCAACCCATGTGCAGGATCTTGCACTTAGTGTCATTGAACTGAATGAGATTCACATCAGCCCACTCATCAAGCCTCTCAAGGTCCCTTTGTATGGCATCCCTTCCTTCTAGTGTATCAACTGTACCACTTAGCTTGGTGTCGTCTGCAAACTTGCTGAGAGTGTACTCAATCCCACTGTCTATGTCATTAATAAACATACCAAACAGTACCAGTCCCAGTATGGGCTCCTGAGGGACACCGGCTGGTACTGAGCTCCACCTGGGTATTGAGCCATTGACTGCAATGCTTTATATCATAGAATCGTAGAACCATAGGTTGGAAAAGACCTCTAAGATCATTGAGTCCAACCATCCACCCAACACCACCATTCCTACTGAACCATATCCTGAAGTGTCATATCTACACGTTTTTTGAACACCTCCAGGGACAAGGACTCAAACACCTCCCTGGGCAGCCTGTTCCAATGCCTGACCACTCTCTCAGTAAAGAAATGTTTCTTAATATCGAATCTGAACCTCCCCTGACACAACTTGAGGCCATTGCCTCTCATCCTATCACTAGTTACCTGGGAGAAGAGACAAACACCCACCTCACTACAACCTCCTTCCAGGTGGTTGTAGACACCAATAAGGTCCCCCCTCAGCCTCCTCTTCTCCAGACTAAACAGCCCCAGTTCCTTCAGCTGCTCCTCAGAAGACTTGTTCTCCAGACCCCTCACCAGCCTCGTTGCCTTTCTCTGGACACACTCCAGCCCCTCAATGTCCTTCTTGTAGTGAGGGAAACAAAACTGAACACAGTACTCCATGTGCGGCCTCACCAGTGCCGAGTAGAGTGGCACAATCACCTCCCTACTCCTTCTGGCCGCACTATTCCTGACACAAGCCAGGATGCCATTGGCCTTCTTGGCCACCTAGGCACACTGCTGGCTCATGTTCAGCTGGCTGTCGACCAACATTCCCAGGTCCTTTGCCACCGGACAGCTTTGCAGGCACTCCTCCCCAAGCCTGTATGGTTGCATGGGATTGTTGTGACCCAAGGGCAGGACCCAGCATTTGGCCTTGTGGAAATTCTTACAGTTGGCCTCAGCCCATCGATCCAGTCTGTCCAGATCCCTCTGCAGAGCCTTCCTACCCTCAAGCAGATCAACACGCCCACCCAACTTGGTGTTATCTGCAAACTTACTGAGGGAGCACTCAATCCCCTCAGCTAGATCGTTGATGAAGATGTTAAACAAAACTGGCCCAAAAATTGAGCCCTGGGGAACACCACTTGTGACCGGCCACCAGCTGGATTTAACTCCATTCACTACCACTCCCTGGGCTCGGCCATTCAGCCAGTTCTTTATCCAGCAAAGAGTACACCCATCCCAGACCATGGGCAGCTAGTTTCTCCAGTAGGATACTGTGGGGAACAGTGTCAAAAATGTATGTGGCCATCCAGCCAATTCCTTACCCATTGAATAACCCATCCGTCAAATCCATATCTCTCCAGGTTAGAGACAAGGGTTTTGTGTGTCAAAGGACTCACATAAATCAAGGTAGATGACATCAGTTGCTCTTCCCTTGCCTAGCAATGCAGTCACTTTATCACTTCATTGTAGAAGGCCAGCAGATTATTTAGGGATTATTTGCCCATTGTGAAGCCATGTTGGCTGTCTCTGATCACCTCCCTCCCATCCATATGCCTTGATATAGCTTCCAGGAGGATCTATTCCATGATCTTACCAGACACAGAGGTGAGGCTGACTGGTTGGTAGTTCCTAGAATACTCTTTTTTATTCTTTTTCAAAATAGGTGGGATATTTCTCTTTTTCCAGTCACTGGGTACTTTTCGTCATTGCCATGACTTTTCAAATATGATGGAGAGTGGCTTCGCAAATACATTTCCCAATTCCCTCAGGACCACGGGATGTGTCTCATTGATTCCCATGGACTTGTATACGTAGAGCTGAAAAGAATACATATGAAATATAGCTGAAAAGATTTTGACTTGATGGCTAAAAGAGGAGCTGAAGTAAGGAATGAAATAATTGGTAAAACTCTACAGGAAAAACCTCAATCAGTCATGGGAGTTTTTTGCTGATTTTATTGTTTCTACTATGATAAGCTTTTAAAGTCTTAGTCTGGGGATTATTTTTGTGATTTGGATAGTACTAGAGGAGAAAGTATTTAGGTTGGCCAGGTGTTTTCAAATGTCGTGAGTCACAGTCCCAGAGGAAGTACAGGTATAGCATGCATCACCACCTTCCACAGAGATAGGTTCCTGACAAAGATTTTTGTAGCATTGGGTGTATAGTTCTACATAAGTAGTATGGATGCCTAATTTAAGCCCACTTTTTTTAGATTCCATAGACAATTTGGCAAATAGCATTTGTAAAATCTCTAATTACAAGGGGACTAGGTATTTACACCTATAGAGGTACATTATTTTCATTTATTTGGCTGTATTTCGAAGAAATTTCTCTCCACTAAAAGGGTTTTTTCCTCCTTCATTTTTGTAATATACTTATTTTGAATATTCTTTTCTGTTTTTAAAGAATGAAAATAGATTATTTGATTTATTATATTATTAGAATAATTAGATTACCTGTTTATTCTTTACTGAGCCATACAATTTGCTTCTGACTCATAAGGCTTCTAGAAATAACTTGACTCGATATGAAATCATAAAAACATAGAAAATATACTAATTCCCTAGTAAATGGTTTCACTCCTCATTATCCTTTGTTTTCAAACACATTGCTGGTTTGAAATAACTTCAAGAACTGGCTAAATTTAAACATATATTCCAAACAAGGTATTTATCTCACTGATCAGATTTCTAGCTGCGGTTTGTTAACACACTAAGATAATAACTGTTATCGGTTGAATAAGAGGAATAGTTACAGCATGGTGAATGAATATCCGTCATTGTACTCTCTGTTGTAAAACCTAACACTTTGCTTGTTTAATGAAAATACTGGCTACATCAGAAAAAAAGCGCCTAAACCTGTGTTTTCATGAAAGCATAGGTTACATCCACTCTTACACAATTGTATATCATATTTCTCCATCTAACCATTGATTCCCTTTAAATAGTTTCCTCGACTAAAATCATGGTACAAAAAATAAAATCCTAGGTGTTTTGACACACACAGGTCTCTGTCAAGTACAATACAAAATCAAGTTGTTCTCATACAAATTAACAATAAGAGTTTTACTACTTTAAATTTATTTTCATACAAAAAGGCTACAGTAATTTCCTAGATGAAAATTGCTGGAGGTTTATTTTTAAGTACTGTAATAAATGCAGTTGAACTTTGGAAGTTCATTCCTTCTTCATTCATGCTGTTACCATGGAAATGTGGATTTTATGCTTAAATGAATTAGCTTAGTCCATAAATTAGTTCATAAATTATAAAAGTAAAATTTTAATTCATAATTGAGGAGTGATGGCAATTGTGAAAAGATAGACATCATTTTCCCCAAGTTTTTTGAACAGTCATGGTAAATTATTTTTTTTGGGGAAAACAAGCATGGGCTTCTAATTCTCTAGGCTTTATATCTTGTGTTGAGTTCTACATCTACCTGGGCTGAATCCCAGGCAGTGTATATCAGAAAGGCCCACAGATTACAGGTACAGCAGAGGAGAAATGATGCTTTGAGTAACCCAAGATGCTTTGTGAAGCTTAATCCAATTCCTTTTTTCTGGCCCTGTGTTCATTCTTTTGCAGTATTCTATTTTAGGGTCATTGGGAGCAAAGAGGAAGCCTTTCCTGAGGAATTCACAGTCACAGAGAAGACTTACAGAACCAGGCCATTGTTCATTTATTTTTTAGTTATTATTTGGCCATATAGTTTCTTTAAATTTTCTTATTTTAAATGTTTTTATGCCTGTTTCAAAATACAAACCACTATGGCTTGGTTCATAAAATATGTATAAATTTAATATTGAGAAGGAATGATTTCTAAGTAAACGATATGTTTTTCTCATATATCTGATCAAAACCTTCCTCAATGCAGGCACAGAGGGCAGAACGCAGAGAGCTGGGACATTAGGAAGAAAAGTATGAAATGCTCAAAAATCAGACAATTGTATGCACAAGAATGTGCAGGAAAAAAAAAACCACAAAAGAAACTTTTCAGAAAAAACTCAGGCTTTAGTTAAATCAGCCTAGGGGAAGGTCTTCACTGTTTACTGGCCCAGAAATGAGGAAGAATATTTGACAAGCAACTTTTGCATCAGAATGCCAGGGTGCCAGAGAGACGTTTACAATACAAGAGATGAGAGTTTATAAATAATCTATTCGGCCATTTTATTTCTCTTTCCAGAAGTTTGAAGATTTGCCGAGCTCAAGCTCCTTAGTTCTTTTGTCTGGAGTTGTCTAAAACTATGTTTTACTAGACTTTGCTACGGTGGAAGACCTAAGGAAGCCTTCTTGCCAGCTGTGGGTTTTGTTCCACATTGTCTCTGCAGTTGTTTCCAGATGCCCCATAGACTCAATCCACTCTTCAGGAGTCAACATTTTCTGTCTAAAAGCTGTAGACCCCACAGCACCCAAGATCTGCAGTCCATGTCAATGCTTCCCGCAACATCCCACCACCCGATATGGATATTTTCAGTGTTATGAATTTCCTATAGCTGTGCAAAATAACATTTTATGACAATTTAAAGTCTCAGAAATAGGGAAAGGATGAAAATCATTACAGTTTAAAGCTCATGTGCTGAAATCAGAGGCATTTAAGCAATGTAGGACTAGGGTGTTATATAGATTGATCACTGCAGTCTTCAAAGACAGGGTGTGATGGAGCATGACTGTAGCCATAGTGCCATGACTGCATAAGCCAGTACCTCCAGCATCACTGCAAAAAGAGGGACAATCATAGAATCATAGGTTGGAAAAGACCTCTAAGATCATCAAGTCCAACTGTCAACCCAACACCACCATGCCTACTAAACCATATCCCGAAGTGCCACATCTACACGTTTTTTTGAACACCTCCAGGGATGGTACTCAACCACTTCCCTGGGCAGCCTGTTCCGATGCCTGACCACTCTCTCAGTGAAGGAATTTTTGCTAATATCCAGTCTAAATTGACACAATTTGAAGCCTTTTCCTCTCATCTTGATAGAAGAGATCAAAACCTGCCTCACTACAACCTCCTTTCAGATAGTTGTAGAGAGCAATAAAGTCCCCCTTTAACCTCCTCTTCTCCAGACTAAACAACTCCAGTTCCCTCAGCCACTCCTTAGAAGACTTGTTCTCTAGACCCATCACCAGCCTCATTGCCCTTCTCTGGATGCACTCCAGCACCTCGATGTCTTCCTCAATGGAGAATTACACCCCTGGCTGCTGAAAGTCTGTGGAGCAGATTATCAATATTGATATTAATGAGTTGCGTGGCCAGAACTCAGATGGCTTTGCAAACCTCTGCCATTATGTCGAACCCCTTGTAGACATCCGCTCTCTTCTCTTTTGGATGACAGAAGTGTCATTTCTCCCTCTGTCCACTCAGAGAGCAGTGCAACCCTCTTCTTCAGTCCTTTCCCCCTATATTTTCTGTTTTTTCTAGATAATCTCTGCTTTTCTTGTGATTATTGAAGGGTGATCACAAAATCTGTCTCATTGCAGCAAGTCTTTTAAAAGCATGTCAAGAGGATGAGGCCAGACTCTTTTCAGTGGTGCCCAGCAACAGGACAAAGGGCAATGGGCACAAACTGAAGCAGAGGAAGTTCCGTCTGAACATGAGGAAGAACTTCTTCCGTCTGAGGGTGATGGAGCACTGGAACAGGCTGCCCAGAGAGGCTGTGGAGTCTCCTTCTCTCGAGATATTCAAGACCCTCCTGGACGCGGTCCTGTGCAGCCTGCTGTAGGTGACCCTGCTTTGGCAGGAGGGTTGGACTAGATGATCCCCAGAGTTCCCTTCCAACCCCTACCATTCTGTGATTCTCTGATTCCGTGATTTTGTAATGTTTACCCACAAATGTGGCACTTTGAAGTGGGGCACATGGCACTGTCTCAGAGCAGACGCTGGAGAGCCTTGCTTTCTTTACTGCGTTTTTAGTCTATTGCTTTTATTATTGCTCTCCTTTAAAAAACCACGCTTTCCATGATGCCTGGGAAAAATAAAACCTTGAAAATGGTTAGGCTGCTGAGGATGAAAATATAACTCTCCAGTACTGTTTCATTGTTCCCTTACAAGGTTTTCCTAGTACTGTGTGCTGGGTGCTTGTATAGTGGTGAAGCATAGTGGGGGTCCTTGACCACAGCTTCGGCATACAATGGCAAGAGATCATTTCTACTACTACTAATACTATTACTAGTACTACCGCTGCTACCTTCTATTGCTCTTCTTTTGGGCAGTAACAGATGCTACAAATGGCTGTCCCCCCCTCACTCCTCCAAAGCAGTTTGGCCTCGGGGTCTCCTGAGATCAAACTCTTCCAGAGAAGCATGTTCCCTCTGCTCTCTTTGAACCTCAGCAGACAACTGAGGTTTCCATCCAGGCACTCCCGTTTGCCCTTCTGAAGGCACAGGAGGATAAAATAATGATGAAATTTCACAGCTCAAGATAGTGGCTCCAGTGGTTCCTGCCATCCAAGAATATTCAGGTCACAAGTTGTGTGTCTTTTAAAGAGGGTCTGTAATGCGGCTTTACTGGGCTGTGGTCTCTCTACTGTTTTTACACTTCACCATTTTTTTTTTTTTTTAGATGCAGTAACTTCTTTCACCTGTGGGGTTCGTCCCTGTGGTCTCCTGTTTAAAGAGGCCCTGAGCACTTGAAATGTTCTACTATTTTTGGCATGTCTGGCAGACTCGGGCAAGGCTTTTTCCTCGCTCATTGTTATCAACTCTAGGTCAAAGAACGTAAATATCACCAATACATGGTGCTTTTGAGTAGCTGTTAGTCATGATAAAATATTGTACGTCTTTGATGAGAATGTCGCCTATAACAATTAGACTACTGCAATAAGAAACGTTTTGGCAGAGGTGAACAAGCTCTGCAGGGATCTGCTTGTGCAGGTTACCTGAAGTAGACCCTGCTAAATGCGTTGGGTTGGTCCGCTATCAAAGTAATACCTTGTTGGCTGGTACAGAGACTTCAATTTTCCAGCAAATTCTCAAATGCCTCACAGTTATTACAGGAGGCGTCCACCACACGGACGGGAATCTTTCCTTTTCACTCTTACAGTGTTGTGAGGATCAGGGTCTGTAATTTCCTAGATAATGCTTCCTCCCAGAAACTTGGGAGTCAGGGGAGGTTTTTCTGAGTGAAGATTTTGGGACTGCATCACTTCTTGTTTTTCTAAATGAGTCTGAAGTCTTTTACATGGGTGATCGCTTGGGAATCGTATAGTTATGCGGCCCTGCTTTCTTTTAGTGAGACACCTATTTTCCCCATGTTGGGTTTATTTGCCTAAAACCAAAACCATTAAATTTTTAGGATCATGAAGAAGAAAGCTTTTTCAGAGACTTTGCTGACTGAAACCTTGTGTATTTCCTTTGGCAGAAAGGAGGTTTGAATTTGATTTTCATATGCAGCTACATGCTTGCCTGAGCCTTGCCTTGCTGTTCAGGACTCTGCATCTATTCATCTTTGCTTTTTGAATTGCATTTCTCCAGTGGATCACAATTCCCCAAGATCTGTGATGATTTTTCAGTGACTAAGATGCTTAATTTTAATTGTTAATGTACTGTACTGCAAAATAAACCATGATGCCTTTCCCTTTCTATTCACTTGCAGAGTGTCAGAAAAATACATCGATTAATTCTCCCATGCTTTTGCTGAGCAACACATTACTATGTTTTAGCTTATTTGATGGATATTGCTGCAGCTGAAGTCTGAACTATCATAACTTTGGGATCTCCCAGCTTTTTGAACTATGCCATCTAGACCCCAGTTTCATTACTAATAAAAATTGCAGAATTAGGTTTAAGAAAAGGGCTCATCTCTTTTGTTCTGGAAGTCATTGCTTGTGCCAAAGAAGGTTGTGATTACTAATTACTTAATTTGTATGACAGATGGAGCTGGGGATCAAATTAAGTAGCTGTCTTAGGATATGCTGTAGAGCACTATCTAGCTTTAAACACGACTGCCTTTTTCATTCCTAAAAAAAGGCACAAACAATGACAGGCTAAAAATAGCTGTTCACTTGGAGTTGACGACAGTTTCTGAGAGCTTGTCTTTAGGAAGATGTTGGAAAAAACCCTGCTGTCTTTTCCCCTCCCCCCTTTTTTCTTCTTTAAATGCACGTCCTTCTGCTTAAGCTTCTTCACCTCATTGCCCACAGAAAGATACCCACTGACTCTGATAGGACTTCAGTATTTCTGCAGATTTCCAAGGGGGTTTACGTAAAGCATTATTTAAAGAAATCCTAAAGTCACTGCAGATATTTCTATTAAGTTATGCTTATCCTACACAAATTGCTCTGTGCTGATGAAGAAGGAGGTAGTAAAGCCTTTTCCACTCTTTGCCTCCCACAGTATCTGCTGCAGTTAAAAAAAAAAAAAAAGAGGCTCTTTCCTCTTTCCTGGTTTTATTCCTGAAGGCTGCTTCACAATTCAGTATGAGTATTGGTGGTTCCCGGTGCTGTAAACAAAGAGTTGAGTCTTTGACTTTGTGTCCCTGCAGTCTAGTAAAGAATCAGTTAATTTGTAGCATCCCAGCAGTTGACAGGAGTGAAAGAAGTGATTTGATCTTATTTTTGTGCTTGTGAATTAAAGCTTTGCCTTCTGGCTTGGTTCTGAGTTCCCTCCTTCGGGGAGATATTTGAGCATTTTAAATTCATAATATGTAGTTACAAATGTGAGGGCACAGCCTTCTCCAGGATTTTTTCTGCTTTCATTTGAATTTTCCTCTGTGTTTCTAATTCCAGCCAGCAAGAAAACAATTTGAAAATGATGTCCAGTGTCTGAGCTAGGAGCACAATGCAATTCAGGATCTTTAGAACTAGTGCGCTGCATTTTTATTAAATGAGAGTGAAGGAGTAGGTGGGACTTTTTATTTAAAAATAGATTAGCACAGGGGACTGAACTTGCATTTGAGGAAACGTTAATAAGCCAGCCAGCCATTGTCCTTAATCAGAAGCTGTATTTGTAAGTAGAACATGTTGAATCTGTCATGATTGATGACGTTGTCTTTGTTAAAAGGGATGCTGCATCTTTAACAAGAGCAGACAGAAACAGTGCAGAATTTCCAGTAAATTTGAGAATTGGAAACAGAAACCTTTCTTCATTTTCCCCAGTATAACATTTGTAAAATATTGAAAAGAAAAACATCAAAGCTAGGGGGAAATAGAAGTAACTTGCTGCTTACATTTTAATTCCTCACCTTTCCCCTCTGGGTGAGCTCCCCCTCCTTTTTCCCCCCTGAATTTAAAATGCTGGAAGGAAAAGCAACTGAAGTCCAAGTTTCAGATACTGAATTCTCTGCTAATTGAAATTACTGGGCATATTTCTATATATAGTCGATGAAGAGATATGTAGCTTTCACTCTGTGCCTTCAAGACATGTCTTTTTGTAGTCAGAAAAACAGAGATCAATGCATTTTCAAACTGACAGAGGAAACGGAGGCTCCTTAGTAGCACATGCTCGGGATCGTGTGTGTACCGTTTGTGCAGAGCAGAGACGCTGAATACTGGTCCATATGCTCCTTGTTTACTGCAATGTTTTTTGCATGTTACTGTGCACTCCGGACTAATGTGAAGGTAAGAGGAGATGAGACAACAATTTGGCAGGAATGTACATGTAAAACCAGCTGCAGAAAATGTCTACCTTGTGTTGCTGAGTACTTTGGAATTGCTAGCTTAACAGGCATATTATTACAGGTGGTTGTGGAGGCTTTGTTTTATCGTTGTCTGTGTAGCTGAAGCATAGGAGCATGTTTTAATTTTGCAGCTTAGCGACCTTCAGTTTTTAACCGCTTGCAGTTCAGGTTCTGGGCTTGTATGATCCGATAAACATGTTGTGCTACTGTCCAGGTAGGCCAGAAACAAGATGCCAAAGGCTGTTTGTGCAAGGCTACATAGCTTTATATAGGATAAGAATTCCTATACTCTAGTCCCCCGTGCATCCTCCAAGTGATGCTGCTTGCATGCTTTCTTGTCGATTACTTGTCTGAGAATCGGGGGTCTTGCTGCTGTCATCTGGGTTGTTTTCTGTACTGATTTGTTTCTACCTTGAAACAAAATGCATGCAAACAAATTATAAGCAATGTCCTAAGATATAAACAAGGGATTATTACTGTAAAAAGCTACAAATGCCAGCTGGCAGCACTGCTCTCACAGTAACTATTAACCAGCGTTTGTCACTCATGTCAGCATTTGCTTGCTCTGTTAATTAGTGTCAGAACTTCAATATAAGTTGCCGGATAGATTACCTTCTCTACAAGCAGGACAATATTAGCAGACGATCATTGGTGTTGAACTGAGCTCTAAGCGAAGCTGTGGGCCAGCTGTGGGAATCCAGTTGCATAATTTAAATGAGTTACAGTCCTTACTCAACATATTAGGGAGATACTTTTGGCATTCTGGCTTTTTCAGCTTCAAAGGAGTGTGTCTGTCTGGGAAGGAAAGCACTGGCTATGCCGGATAATCACAGTTAGAACTGTTTTACCTGGAGAAATAATTGTAAAGGATATTTTTCTTTCAAACTGCTTTAAGCATGCCTCTGAATTAAAGTGAGTTTTCTGTATTTGCACTTGGTTTGATAATAATGAACTTCATATTTATTTCTTAGGTAAAAATAATTTTTGGCCATTTGATTAAAAAAGTATTTTTGTATTAAAAGCTCTAAGAATCTGCTCGTATGTATGTGGTCAAAGTCTGTACTGCTGATTGCTGTACTGAATTGCTAAGCTTTCACATTTTATTACTTTCTAATTAACTTTTGCAATTGATTTTCTATGCCACTTCTGAAGAGGAAGGTGAAAAATGCATTTGCTTTGAATATGTGGGTAACAAGCCAAAAAATACAGGCTAAAACTTTTAATGCTGTTCTATCTTCTTAAAATACATCCATTGTCCTTTCCTTATCCTTTTCCTAGAATATTTTTGGCAGGTTAGTAAATTATATCCACATTATCTGCCCTGTGTTCTATGCAGTAAATTGTCAATAAAGAAATATTTTGAGACCAACCATTCTTTATTGCTTATTTTGTCCCTCACTCTGCAGTACTGTGCTGAAGGTGTTCTGTTAAATTGGGTCTCCTGTTGAGAAATGATTTCTCAGTCTAAATAAGAATAAGTACAGGGGAAATTTCAATATGACTGTTTTTACTGTAATTTCCATGAGATGATAACTTATCAGTAAGTACCACAGCAACAGTTAGGAGTCCCGTGCGTTTAACTTTTGAAATGTCTTTGTTTCCATTCCTAAACACAAAAAAAAGTGAAAGGTTTATATTAGCCCAAGTCTGACGATTGTTTGGATAAGATAATTTGTTGGAACTTCTTCAGCTGTTAAATGTCTCTGGAATAATTATTTGATATACAGTATCAGTTATTTACACATTATTGTTCTAAGGATGTTATCTTCAGTTGTTCTGATTCCATACATTGAGCATCTGCTTTCCAAGCTATGCACTGGGGTACAGTAACATAAAAAAGATGCATAAACTTTGCAAATCCCCCCGAGGAACAACCCGAGTATGGCAGTGCCACTTGCATCTTCAGCAATACCTCTTTTCTTTATCTGATATTGAAAATTACTCATTAAACTAGAGTTTATTGAAAGGTGCTCCCCACCCCTGGTCATTACATAGAGTTTCTGCAGAACTCCGTTGCCTTTAACTTGGTTGGCACTAACATAAGCCACAGCTTTATGGGTGGCCAAAATAAATGAAATACGTTAGAAAACATCTGTTTCAAGTTTTGTATTTTCCCCCTTCTAAACGGGTGGAAAAATCTTCGTGGTTCTCAAATATTTTTGTCTTTAAGTCATAAGATAGAATTAAGCTATAAGTACAGGCTGTAACAGGAAATAGATTTGCTTGCCCTGGAAAGTGAAAAAGAAAAGCAATTGGGTCTGTTTCTGATGGCAGCTGCAGTTTATGGCTTTAGAGAAAGCAGATTTTTCAAGTTCAAGGTAGGACTCTTGCTTCTTGCTTGCCAGCCTATCTGCAACTGCCCACGTGAACTTATTTGGCATATGCAGACTTATAAAAAGAAAAAGAGGTCTAGCCCATGCATTCTTAATCAAAGCCTATTTTTACAGCTGACTAAAGAATGGTACTGACCATGAACACGTATCTGCCTATGTGAATAACTATTTCTTCCTGCCTGAGCAAAAACAAAGTCAGTGGTTAAAAAAAAGAGAAGGATGTCTGAGAAGTTATGAGCAAAATATCTTCTCTGTCAGAGTTTATCTGGACCTACATTTTAGAAACGAATTTCAGCTTGAATTAAAAACATAAAAGAAAATATAATTATTGCTTTACTAATGCCTGTTTACTAGAGACAGTGTTATTAAAATTCTACATTTTCAACTGATCTCTTTCTTGCTCTCTCATGTATGCACAATTTTGTATCTTAGTGGAAGATATCAGAAATGAGCGCAGAAGTCAGGGAATTAAAATCTAGAAGCAGTGCCTCCAAGAGCAGAAGTGCTCTTGTGGAAATGTGCAGTGTACCTGAAAAAGTGAACTCCCACCATATACAGTTGTTAAATATATTGTTGTATTTTCAGCATGAGTAAGTCTCAGGAGCACAGGCTAACTATGGCAAGGGGCTGCCCAGTGTCAAATGTTTGTAGTTTTAATTGTGTCCATTGTGTATTGGAAATACTTTCTGTATTTATACGTGAAAGATTTTTAGAGGTTGCCATTAAAAACTTTCTGTTCTTGGTTTAGGCAAGTATTTTAAATTTCCTCAGTATTAGCAGCATTTCTTGTAAAACTATGGAAAACATTGTGAATATTTAGGTTCCATAGTTTGAGCTGAGCTTGAAAAACTTCTGTGGACTGGGATCTTGCTTTTCTTAAAACTTTGTAGGAGTTTTGCCTTCCCCTTCCCTTGATGAACTCAGTGTGTAGTTCTGATGGATTTTACTGTGAATCTGGGCTGCTATTTCTGGCTGACAGTTTGAGGGTCTTACGGGAGGCACAGCTGGTGCTTCTGGGAATTTGGGTAGCAGAGCTGATGTCTTTCATCTGTACTTTAGTGTGGGGCTTGATGTGAGTCCTGGGCTCTCTCACCTTGAAGCACCTCATTCTCAGCAGTCATCAGCACTGGCTTCGGGGTCGTCAGAGCTTCACGTAAAGAACAGGGAATTTTTACTTATGAATTCAGATCCATATCCTCTGAAGTGCGAAAGGCTTCCCAGGAGGTTCAGAGTTACTTCAGCAGGAGTTTAAGACTGTCTTCATGTTCGTGGGTACACTTGGCACCTCAGACAGCTGAGCTCCTACCTGAACACTGGGTTAACTAAGAGCCTTTTTTTGTTCTGACTGCTAACTTTGGGTCACTGAGGCGGTGACTGAAGTTTTCTACATACAATCCCTCGTATCTCCTGTGCTGCAACTAAAAGATTGTGCTAGCCCATGTCAAATGGTAACCATGAAGTGAAGTTTTATGGCTGAAATTTTGACCTATGCATTGTCACTTTTTGAGGCTGAAATTTTGATCTATGCCTTGCCACTTTTTGAGGATCTCAGATGATGCAGATGACCTATTGGGGTAGGAACGGAGTATGGCTGGGGTCCTAGAAGCTATCATCATTTAATCACTTTAGCTTTCTCTGCTTGTCCTCTTGTCCCGCTCCTGTTTCAAAAATATAAGTAATTATTTTAAACTATCAGTTTCCAATTGCAACAGGAGTTGCGGATTAAGCAATAAAGGCAGAAGAATCGTAGTAACAAATAGCAAAACGTTTCATTGCCAAAAGCTGCAAAGAGTCACACATAACAACCAAGCTGATGACTTCTGTCTACATTTTTACACCCAAATGTAACTCTTCCTCTCTCCCAGTATATATTGATGTTATAGCTATAGAATTAAATTGTGTATGTCACATATTTTGCCACCTGTACTAAGAATTCTTCTGGTCTTCCAAAGGAAAAAAGTTTGTGGATGTTTCAGACTTGGGCCTGTATTGCCAGAATACATTCTGCTGTGGTCTTATGGGATTCTTTGCAAATGGGGGATGAAGTCAAAAGCTTTTGTACTCCGAGCTCTCACAGACTTCCAGACATGGTGCTTTGTTTTCTATGCATATTTTCCTGCTTTAAATGTTCTGTCATGAACCATCCTCTGGCACCTCTATATTAAGTGAGGAACAGTTCAGAAGTCACACGAACGGCTTTGATATAGTGTTTGAAAAGAAATAAGTGGGAAAGACTGGTTTCACACTTTCTCAAATGTAATTAAGAATAGACTCAGGTGTAGTTTTTATTTTAGTTTACTCCTTTTTGTAGTTCTTATTATGTCTGACAGTCTGACTTACTTTACTCATAACTGCATAGTCACAGCTACAATACAAATCGCAGGTCAAAGTACGGTTCCTCTACCACTGTAGGACATCAAGGCAAAATGTAGATTAGTACTAGAAGGCAAATAAATATGGTGTGGAATTTCCACCCTGAGAGGTATGGAGACAAGGAAAAGGATAATATTATGTAGGTTGTGAATATCTAGTTGCATTTCTGTAATATATCTTGTCATCTGGTTATAAAATGTTTGCCTATGCTATAAAATAAGCAAGACCTTGAACTTTGAAAGGAATGTGTTTAACAGCTGTGGCATCTAGCCTTAAGAGCTAAAAACAGCTGAGATGTTTATATTGCTGTCATCCTTTTGTTAAATGAAGATGGAATTTTAGGGAAGAGATAACTCTTTGCAAAAAAAGGGTTAGTGATCTCTTGGACCAGCTTCTACAAAGAAAGCTCTGTCAACTTTGTAACAGTAGTAATATCACAGCATTTCTTTCTTTTGGTACCTTGCTGTACCTGTTACTAAAATATATTGCTATTGCCCACTCTCTTGCTTTGCAGGAAATAAAAGTTCTCATGTATGGCCCAGTGTTTTGTAATCACACCAGTGAAGTTAGTAGGAATTCTGGTAAAGAGGAGGTCTGTATCCAGTCACATACAGTTCAAATAGTAGTTTAGTCTGAATAAGAAGTACACTGTTTGAATCCTGAGAATTGATTTTTCCACTTCTGAAATCGAACCTGGCCAGATTTGCAAGCGAATACCTAAGAACGTACTTTACCCCTCCACCCAGCTGCAAGGGTTTATTTACAAGACATGACCATAACAAGTTATGAACAAAAGCAGTAATTAGAATAGATTAATAACACAGCAGCAGCTCTGGTTTTCTAGATATAGCGAGACTGGGACTATATTTAACCCATAGACCAGAATAATGTTCCCTTAAAGGCCATTATAAATGTGTGAATAGGTACAGAGATGCTAAAATGACAAGTACAGTATAAGAAATTAAATCCACTACTCAGAATTCTTTATGAACATAAAGCAAATATGAATATTATCCTATGGGGATAAGAGGTACTTATCTAAAGTTAGAAGAGTTAGTCACAAAATTAGTGATTGGAAGATACAGAAATTTCTTCATTCAGAAATTTCTGGATTGATACTAGTACCAAGGAAAATATTTCAATTCCATTTTGTGTCTCCCATTTTAATGTGGGCTCATTAGAACTTATCAGATGTGCTACTCTTATTAGAGATATATAATTGGTCTTTTTGTTAGAGGAGAACTGAAAAGATCTAGGACTGTAAAAATATTTAAACTTGGGTTTTTAATATGTGCAAGTAACTAGAATATAATATCATATATATGTGTGACTTTTATGTTTACATAAGAATGGTGAAAAGTTAAATCATCTGCTGCTAAATCACTGCTGATAGGCTTGTCCTATGCACTTAAGATGCCACTGTTTGTGTGATTTTTATGAGATTGCAGGGAAATTAGATCAACAATCCTGACAGCAATGCTGTCTACAAAATACTGAGGAACGTGCAGTGGACCAAGGTGAAAGTAAGGGTTTTTGTTCTTGGGAAACTCTGTGATTTTTACCTGGATGGTCAGAAGGGCAGAAGACCATTAGTCAGTGATGGATGGAGTTGATAATAGCTTCCCACAATTAAACAAAGCCCAGCAATCTCTCATGGTTAGCTTCTGTCTACATTCCCTTCTAACTTCAGCTGTTTCTCCTGTGCCAATTGTTCATGCCAAGTTGGATAAAGATATTCTGTGCCTGTGGTTGAGTGGAGTGTTGCATTTACGAGAGTTAGTCTTCACAGGTGTGTCTCCTCTTCTACTGGTCGTATGTATACATTTTGGACACACTGAGATATTTTATTCCTATCCAGGCCCCCAAGTTTTTGGCGTGGAACGAATGTATGAAATGCTTGTACCTGTTCTGGGAGGGGGAAGCCCCGCCCCTTTCCTTCCATGATATCCATACACGCAGTGGGAGACAAGGACAGTGTCTTTTGGAAGCAAAGATGCCAAAGAAGATTCCAAAAGGAGAACTGATATTTTTTTCAGTTGTGGACACACCCCAAAGAAATGAACTCTGGAAGACATTCAGGCAGTCTGCATTCCACCTGTGTCCCCATGCCAAAATAACGAGTGATAGCTACAGAGTAATGACTAATACTGAAGTTACAGTACGAAAAAACTATTATTAAAAGTATACCCATCACTGTTTTCTCAGAGGAGGAGGAGATGGCTGATTTTTCCTTTTGTATCTCCAGACAGATCTGCATGTTTGAAGTAGTATAAATTCTCCTGATAACTGAGTAGCTTCCAGACTTCTCGAAAGACAAGTAAAACAAAATGTGAACCCATAAAAACAAATCAAAGAAACCTAGGCACAAGCATTTTTTGTTTTAGTCTCACTTTCACCAAAGAGGTAAACCACTCAAATTTCAAATAGGAATCTCTGCAGAGAAGTAATTGGAAAGGCTTGCCTGCCTTTGATAGCGCAGCAGATCATAAAAATCTTAGAAAAGGAGGATTGACTGGAGAAGTAGAACTCAGAAAAGCATTTTCATCCAAGTTGCAGGACAGATGAAGACAAATATCATAGATACTTCACACATGTTTGCAGATATTTTGGACAGGATTTTCAGTCTGCTCCAGATTTGTTTTCAAAACTTCAGTTTTCATTTGCAAACAAAAATAAGTGGCCAAGTTTGCAAGTTATACAAATCAATCATGATTAATCTAGTCTGTCAGTGCAGACTGTAAAACTACCATGAATTGTTAGAGGAGGGATACATCTCTTGACACCTGCTGTACCTTTTAGAAAAATGTTCTGTTTCTGTTGAATAATTTCTGATGAGGGAGAGCCTTTCTAAACCTTTACAAATTCAAGGGGTTAGTTAGTCTGTTGGAGGTGTGTGCCATATTTCTAGTCTGAATTAATCTATTCTCGGCTTCCAGCTTTTGGGTCATTTTCAGTTTTTTGCTGCATCTTAATCCGCTGGACTGAGAAGTCCACTGCAGAGGGCTGTTGCCCACATGAGTATCTCTAGGCTATGGTGAAGGCATCACCTAATCATCTCTTTGATTAAGCAAATAAACTGAGTTCCTGGCATCTTTTAGTGAGAAGCATGATTGCCAGAGCTCTCATCCCTCTCATGACTTGTCTTTGAGCTGTCTCCAGTTTCACAGCAGGCCTCCTGATCCATGCATGCCACAGCTGCGCGCAGCCTCAGAGAAGCTGCAGCCCCATGCAGAAGTAATAAGTGTCCTGGCTCCCACTAAAGATACTGTGTGTATGTCCAGGGTTACGCTGGCTCCTTTCGCCACGTTGCTGCACTGGGAGTTCACGTTCTGCCCTGTATCTGGCAGGACCACAATCTGCTTAACAACAGACCTCTCTGGAAATTTCCCATCAGGAATGGTTGCTTTCTTTATTGCTGTAGTTAGGACTTTTTATAAAAAATACGTTGATCTGTATTAGTGATCTGTGTTTTGCACCATTTACCACACTACATTTTTTTCTGTCATTGCTAAATCTGGTCAGCTGTAAATGACTGTGTTTTCTCCCAGATTGATCAACATTTGAAAAGTGTAAGGCCAGGACCAGTCCCTGAGAATCCCACTGAACACAGGTGATCAACTGTCCCATTTGTAATTACATCCTGAATCCTTTCAGTCAGACACTTTTTAATCCATTTAAAGTGTGCTATTATGATTTTGTTTTTAATAAAATGTCAAGCGGCACCGTGTCAAATGATTTACAGAAGTCTAAGTATATTATACCAATATTATTGCCATCGTCAGCCAAATTTGTAATCCCATCTGAAAAAAGATAGTATGTTAGTTGGCTTGACAGGATCTGCTTTCCATTAACTTGGCATTATATGTATTTCTTTCCTTCAGAAATTAATATATAATTTATCAGCAACTCCATGCTAAGTGCTTTTGAGAAAATAGCCGTAACTAGCGCAATAGAAATAGCTAGGAATGAATCTCTTTAGACCCAGTCCTCATTGAAGTCCCTGTTTAGAAATCTCTCTCTAGCTGAGCAGTAAGCAAAAGTCAGGAGCTCTTGCAGGGTTGATCTTCTTGCAAAACAGGGATCTCCCAGTTAAAACAGAAAAGTGAATACATTACGAGTGAAACAAAGCTTGTGTGGAAGAGGCGGTTTCTTCTGTTGGACCACCTCCAGTAGCTGAAAAACAGTGGATGTGCTTCTGGGTACACAAAGCCCTTTAGTCTCACTTATAGCCTTAAATTGTCATGGCTATGATAACGGCTAGATACTCAACAACTGGACATTATACGAAACGTCTTTTTATTAGAAATAAAATTGCATGACATAGTTCCTTTAGAAAAGGGAAATGTTAAGACTTTGAAAGATGATTTAATATCTGTGAGATGACCCAAGAAGTCAAGAACCTGAATTCTTACTGAGAAGGTGTTGGAGCACTGATCAGTACTTTCATACACTCTTCCTCCTGTGTGCTTCTGAGGTGTTATTAATTTCTCATGAAAATCTGTTTTTGTGGTGAATCACATGATACATTCATACATCTCTTGTAGTGCTTGAGCTCTTAAAAATGGGGACATGAAGACCACGTGCTGGTTTCCAGGCACATGCATAACCGGAAAGTGAATATAAGGCTTTTTACCTCTAAAGCAAAAGAGCAATCTAAAGAACTCAGGTGGCATTCAGCTCACTTAACTTCAGACATAACTGATGTAAACATCTATATCTAGTGATTTCAGGCTCCCTTTAGTGTCAGTAGAGAGGAATTGTCTCTTCTAAGGCATGATTCATATGACCTAGTTTAAATATCTACATGGGGATGAGATTAATTGTGTCCTGAAAGTGACAGTTTCTCTCCATTTACCAGAGAGAGCTTAGGTGACTAGCTGAGATGTAGGTCTCTCTCTTATAGACATTTCCATCTGGTGGAATTAATCCCATCCTTCAAAGCATCAGAGAACGGATTTTTAATGCTGGTCAGGCAGATTTTTTCTTTTTGCCTGCAGCAGAAGGAAGACATAAAAATGTAGGGAGGAGAAGCAAGCTGTTGTGAAGGGTCAGCCAAGATGCCCTGGAGATGAGGCAAGAGCAAGAGCTTGCAGGACTATGAGATCATCCAATTTGTTTTCCTTTGTTTTCGTCTTGGTTCTTGCTTCTAAATTACTTAATTAATATACAAAAAAATAAGCAGTGAGTAATTGAACTGAGCTGTTTGCAACATGTTTCCCTCTTGCCCAGCTGGTAGATTGTCCCATTATTTCAATGATGTTCAATTGTTATATTTTATTTTAGTTGCTTTAGAATTATGAGAGAACAAATTAAGGACTGCACACTTTGGTCTGGTTCTTTTCTGAGATCTGTGCATCTTTCACACAGTGTAGGCAGGTGCTGCAAAGGCATGAAAAATAAAAGAGGTGGAGCACATACATTGAGTGAGATCTGGCCTGCATGTCAGATAGCTAAATTTAGGTGTCTTTGAGGCAGGAGGCTTCATCTGAGCTTGGTCCCTATCAGCCAATAAATGTAAATAACTGAGAAACCAGTTTAGCTCACCCTAATTTAGACACTCACAGTTGTTCAGCTGAACAGCTAGCTGTGCTCAAAAGGGACCCAAAACTTTGGGATCATCTCAGGGGTAAACTTGGCTAGAAATGCAAGAATAACGACTGACCACGGGCCTAGAAGTGGGGGTGTGGCTCTGGAAGACCTGAACTGCTGCCACAGATTCACCAGGAAACGTCAACAGAAGTAACAGAGTCACTGATGCATCTTCGGAGGACTTTTTTGTGAAGATTAATTAACAAATATTTTTACTGTACATCCACTGTAAATTTGCCATGTGTCTATAATAGGTGGTAAAATTAGCAAGCAATTGAAGTGTCAGGGACTGTTTAACATAATTACCAACTTTTCAAAAGTTGTTAGAAGCTGGTTACCAGGGGATTTGCAAAGATATAATTACCATTGGCCATCTGACCAAAACAGATGACCTGATCCTGGAATTTTCAGCCAGATAGATTTGAATATTGACATGATATTCCAAACAGATCAATTTAAACAAAAGTTTCGACAGTGAAGTGCATATTTATTTCACTCTTTGTCACACAGAAAATAGAAAACGTCTCAGCCTAAAGACAAGCTCTAGTTTAATTGCAACCTGTACCTTGTTGCTATGTAATTGTTTTTAACAGCATTAAGCTAAGGGAGAATGTTTGCTGTCTTCTGTTTTTAGGGAAATTTATACATTTAATACAGAAAAATATTTTAAAGATTTCTTGACAGGTTAATAAATCGTGAATGCGTGGATTGCCCCCACCTGTCACGATGCAGTTTCACACAGGATGATGAAACAGAGATGATGAAACAAAGATTTTTTTGTGGGGTCCATAGTTGGTGACATACGTCAGCTCTAATGGAAAAGGATAAAAATGGAGAGGAAAGAGAAAGGGAAAGTTTCCCCAATGGTCAGCCAGGAAGAGAAGTGGTGTCCCTAGATGAGCATTTTCTTCTGGGTACCTTCTCCAGTGCATCAGGTGTTCCCCAAATACCTTTTCCGAAGTAATTTTACAGTTTCCTAGGGACCTTCACAATCCCTCCCCCCCACTGTTTTTTCTTGACTATAATGACAACAGAGCTGACTGGAGCATGCGCTGATCGGTCAGAGACATTGCAGAGCTGATAAGCTTTGTGCAAATGCCTTATGGGGAAATACTTAATGGCTGTCTACAAGAGTACTTTTTACTGGTATTACCTGCTAAGCTCTGTTTCATCCCTAGCACAGGATTATAAACCAAAATCTAGGGTCTAAGATGTGGCAAAGTGTGAGTGGAAGGAAAAGCAATTCAGATGCTGGAAAACAAGGCCTGGAGGTACTGCTACGGCAACTGGGAATATGTAGGTGGGATGTGTCAACAGGAGAAGCTGACTACAGCATTGCACATGCAGAGCTGCAAAGGGAGAGCCCGGAGCATTACATGGATTAAGGCAATGTGCAACCAAGAAATAATTTTGTATTGGGAGGACAAAAAACCAGAAAGTAATTCTAATGACTTTTACAAATGAATGACTACACAGACTTCTGAACCCTCAGTGGACAAAGCCCTTTGGCACTCGTCTTGCAATTGACTGCACAACCCCCATCACCCCCCCAAATTCCCCCGCAGAATTACCTTTTGTCTCTCCTTTCTAACTGTAAACAGTAATGAGTCACTTCTGGGTTTCCCTGGTTTATTCTCGTCTTACTCATTTCAGTTTTATTATGCCTAAATTGCATCTGCCATGACTCTGTCTCTTCTTCTTCACACATGTACAGTCTCTCCACTGCTGACATTTGATGCCAGTTCCTGGCTTTGCATGAACCTTATCTCCGGAGCTCTACTTTTCAACACAGTTCCTGTGTCTCTGATCCCTCCAGTGATATTTTCTCATCGAAATACTGTCTGTTTCTTTTGCAGTGCACATCTTTCAGTGGGCACCCTGGGACACAGCTCAAAAAAATTCTTAGCCTTACTGTTTCAAATCTTCCAGATCTTCCAAGTTTTTTTCTTTCCTTTTGCTCTCGGAAGCTGACTGCGGTACCCTCGGAGAGTTTGCCGTTGTATAGTGAGTTTAAAGCAATGCAATAACAAAACAATGCTATATCAACACTACATCAACACATTTTGCGTTGAAGAAAATGATAGCAGAAGGACCAAGACAATAACAGGGCCTGATTTTGGACCTAAACACATTGTAAGGTGGTTTTTGACTACTATAGTGGTGTCCTCACTGCATCTCATCCCCCTCCTTCCCTTCTATCCTGGCTCCAGGACTGCTATTGCTTCTTCCCCATTGTTTCAGGGAATTGTGCCTCTGCCTTGTTTTTCCCTTTGCCTTTCACAACTCAGTCCCTGTCTGTGCCTCTTTTAATAAAATACTTCACCAGCTGGAAACTACTGACCTGTGCTTTCTGTTGAATTTTTCCTGTGTTTAGTAATTTTTTCCCCTCAAATAAATGAGCTGCTTTTCTGATCAATTCTTCTTGTCCATCAGGGAAGACTTTATTTTGCTCTCTTTAATTTCTTTTTCCACAGAAAAAAAGTTACTTTGTTCTCCTTTGTTTCTTTACCATATAATACCAATTTCTGGTTAAATTAAAAAGAAATAAACAGAAGAAGGTGTTTTTTCCCCCTTTCTGTAATTACTTGTTGGGTCTGAAATGTTATCAGCCTACAGCAAGAACAAACCTACCCTACCTATCTGAAAATTCATCAGCTTTTGTTTATCTGAAGGTCACTAGTGAGTAGAGGCAAAAAAGCTTTCAGGGTGAGAGATGTTAAAGATTGAGGCTGTTTCCTTTAGAAAAGACATGAATTAAGAGGCCATAGTGCTAAACATTGTAAAGAAGGCAAATTTTCTTCCCATCTCAAAGTTTTCCTACACATTCCACCGAAGGGATTTTCAGTGAAGCTGAAAGGCAACACTTCTATTCCTGATGAAATGAGATGTTACTGAAAGGAATAGAGCATCACTGGAACGCAGTGACAAAATACCATGGATGCTCAGAGTTTGGAAGGACTTAAAAAAGAGAAAAAATTGGAAGAGTGACATATGATTTCAGAACACAGGCTCAGAAGTGCAAACTAGATAGGTTATTTTGTTGTTCTTCAGATTTCTTGCCCCTTCTTCTGAAGCAGCTGGTACTCTTCTCTGCCAGACACAAGTCAATGAATTAGATGATTCATGACAGTTTTGTGTTTCGTGTTATAATATCAATTAGGAGGAAAAAAAGTTATAAATGCAGTGCTGAAATTTAATCCCTCAAGAAAGACTTTGTGAAATTAAGGTTTGGAATCAAGGAACAGAGTCTCTCTGGCCTCCAGTTCTCTGAGGGAATTTATAACCTCTGGTATATTTGGCCTAAGTTTATCTTTCTGTTCCTTCTGTTTAAATTTCTGGCAGAAGGCTTCTGAGATTTACTTATCTGCCAGAGCCAAAACTGGTTGAAAATACATTCCCAACCTTGTAAGAAAAATATGGTCTCAGTAGGAATACAATAGAACATGAATTAAATGTAAGTGGTAGTGTACATCACTTCAGAGTACAGGCAGACTGCAGTCACATTCAGTAATGACTGGATGCCTCTGAAGAACTAACAGCAAGTGCATTAAAGTAAATACAGCCCAAGAAAAGTATGTTTCAAGCTGGAAAAGAAGTGGAGCTTGCCTGAAGAAAAGCAGTCCTTCATATGACGACTGTCGGAATGGTTACAAGCTGAGCGGCATTGTTTAGAAATCACTTTATGTGTTCTTGCTCTTGCTGACAGTTGGATTTTGCTCAGGCTATTGTGCAGTACTTGTTTTCTTAGACATTTTCAAGCAGGGTTATATTGTGAGATATATTGTGAACAGTAGGTATGGTGTGAAGGTACACCAGTACTTTGCACGTGATTTTAGTATGTGTTTTCACACCTGGGTTTCTAATATGAGTTATTCTGGAAACTTCCAACGTACAGGAGACAGGGAGATCTGCATTACTAACTTTCTTACCTTGTGGAACTTTTTCTTGCTGAGGTTTCAGGGAACTGTGCTTCTCTCACACTATCTATGAGGACAATAGTAAAAGAGGTTCTGACAGTAGCTGAGCTTCAGTTACTCGAGTAAACTTGTTTTTTCCTGCTTTCCCCAAGGCTTGATTTGTCCTTCTTTTCTGTCTGAACCACCCACCTGGAGCATGCAGTGGAGGAGATATCTGCCAAAGTACCTTTACAACTGCCTAGAGCTCGTTGCAAGAACCCCTTGATCAGCGCATCCCTCTTTTTCACCAGCTTTGTTACTTATCTCCTTTTTTTCCTTTTGATCTTCGTTTGTTACAGTGGTTGATTTTTCTGAGTTACTCTGTCCAGTACTGGTTTAACCATGGGTTTAAATTTCACACCACTTTTTACAGTATGACAAAAGAAATAAACAAATCATGCAGGAGATGTTAAAACTCAACACCAAAAAAACTGGGAATGTGGAGAAGGAAAGAAAAAAAACAAACCACTTTCTTTCGCCTTACAATTCCATGTACGGACTTAAGGCAAAAACTCCTTCAAAACAATTCCTTAAAAGTGATTAGAAGACATTCATGGGGGAAAAAGAAAATTGAAAAGTTTTAAAATACTGAAGTGCAAAAACCTGTGCCGCAAAAATAGCAACAAGTTTGGAGATTAAATGGTTTTACATTCCATATAAGAAAATAATACTTGTAAAAATTATCTTCTCCCACCTCCCCAAATCTTCCAAAGTTATTCCAGAATATCGCATGTCAGTGGCAGTTTTTAAAACTCTAGTGTGTGGCATTGGTTGTGCACACTCATCCACACACATGTCAGAAGCGGCCAATATTGAACAGGGAGCCGTAATACCTTTGCTCATGTTTCATCTCATTTCCTGCTTTCTCATGAAATCGCTAGGGTTACTTTGGCTTAATCTTCTACATTCAGAACATGTATTTTCAAAGAAAAAGGCTAGGACTGTACTGATCTTACTAGTCTTCAAATGAATTGCCTATGTTCTTAAATTAATGTAGATGGTGGTGGCTGTAATTTACAAAATATTTGTATCAACAGAAAAGAACATTAGGACCAGTCAAACAGCGCTGAGAATTAGAGTAAATAAAAATCTTTCATAAAGGAATTACATGTGTTTGTAGGTCTTACATTACCTTTCCTGGACCTTGTTCTGTCAGAAGGGACTGTATCCTTACATAGCCCAGCAGTAATTATTTCTTTTTTTCTGTCGTGATCAAGTCCCAGGACACCTTCTATCACCTTTTATCAGTGAAAACACCTTTCAAATGGTAGCTAACCAAAAAAAAATATGCCATGTAAAAGTGAAACCCAAGTGGTGAATACAGACAACAGCTGTGAGCTTTTTCAGTTGGAGAGTTTTATTTGGAGGCAGTATTCATCCATGCAGATGGCTGAGATGGGCTATGAAAATGCATTAATGTACTTACTGCAAGAAATGATGGTATTAGAAAACGCTAATTATTTGTCTGGAAGAAGAAGCGACAACCTGGATGGAATGCAAAGCCTTAAAATGTTATGATGAATAATGAACTATACAGATCAGCTCTAGAAAATGTTGATGGTAATTGTCTGTGGAGAGAGATAAAGATCTCTTTCTGCTAACCCATTTGATAGATAAGCTCCAGTAGAAATAAGGTTGGGAACATCCAGCAATAAGAGCACAGTTTTTACTTAGTGGGAAAAATGCCAATTGTTCCTCAAGTCTGAATCCTAGGTCATTATAATTTTATGAAGAAACATTCATGAAATTTAAATAAGTTCTTCACAGAGAATTCAAGATATACTGTTTCTATAGGTAAGGAAAGAAATGCTCTACAAACATTAACAATAATTTAGTGTAGGATTATAATGCCTTTTAGTGACTACTTGGGTGAAATCCTCATCCTCAGTATCATCTACTTTACAGCACATAAAAAATGCCACAGATGTTGCAGAGCCCTTGAGGCTTTTTTCCCAGCTTTGAGAAGATTCCCTTGAAAAAGCCTTTGTAGAAGACAACTGTATACTCTGTGGGAAAACAACCCATAGCCCTGAAAAGATTTCCAATAGCACCGGGTGGCCATGTAGGCTACAAACACCAAGGCTGTTAGTTACACCAGGCTCTTTCCAGCTCTTTGAGTAGCCCAGGACCAAGAAGACTGAAATATAAGTGAAATCTGCTTTATTTCCCTGCTGCTCTTAGGTTGCGGTTCCTAGCCTATACCTTTTAGAAAATTGCATGATGTCCCTGCTATATGCAATCTGTAGTACTTTTCATTAATTCTGTTTCATTCTATTTTGCCTATTGGATAGAACAAATTGCTGATTTCAGCCATGAATATTACTGTAGCATGCTTTCTATTTGTTATTATTTGGGTCGTAATTATTACACCACCAGTTATAGATATATACTGCTTCACATAATTGATTTCACATGTGACTATACAAACATAAGAGAAATGAATGTAGCTACATGCTGTATTCAAAACTGTGTCTTCTCAGCAGAGGGGATTTGTTCAAGTTCTTTCTGTTTCAAATGAGTGAGATTTCAAGGTTTATTCGTGATGGTTATTCATGCAAACATGTGTACTTGTTATGCAGTGTGTGTGTAATTCCACGTTCCTAGTCCAGAAAACTGGAGCAGCGAGGACTTATAAGCAAAGTTGACTCAGTGGGAATGATACCTTCTAACTCAAGAAAGCTGTTGCTTTGATATATTCTGAGTCACAGCTGCTCACTTCAGTGGTGAAAATCCATTTTTCACTGCTTTTTGCTCCTGTTAGACCTGCTGAGCCAACACCGCTAAACGAGAGTGAGGAGACACCTTTGTCCCATTTTGCACATCGTCAACAGAATGGAGTCCTATGGTAAGTTCCCACTGAAAACAACGGGGGACCTGGAGGTGTCACAGAAGCATAAATTGAAGTTTGTGGGATTGCTCCAGTGTTGCACTGAAGGCCTGAGGCAGCCAGCAGAACATTCATTGATGCGGTGGAGTCTCAGAGACCTGAGTTAGGGACAGAATCATAGAATCATTTGGCTTCAAAAAGACTGTCTAGAAGGTGATTTTCTTCTTTGCAAATGGAGCATGTCTGCTCTGGAGTTACTGAATAACATGGTGATACCTCATTACACCATTTTTTGCAGTCACTTCTCATAATACTTTTTTCTACATTTTGAAGACCACAGTTTCTTCCTTTTTAAACACAAGAATATCTCAGTGATTCGCTCCACTTTTTAGTTTGCATTATGTTGTGAAGCTTATTTTTAAACGTTTGCATCGTAATTCATAGAAGATGTTTTAGCTAGATAAGTAAATCGATGGTGATAACCATCAATAGCCCATAACAGAATTAGGAATGATGAATATTAGTAGCAAGATTCATACATGATTTTGCTTATGTACCTAGTGTTTGTGCCAGACTGAATTTTCCGTAGAATAAGTAATTACGGTACATTTATAAAGTAAGCAACATTTTAAATAGTGTATTGTTTAAATTGGTAGCTGTAGGCTAGTCTGAAAGGCAACTCTGTTAAACTAATTGCTGCTGTGACTCAGACCTTGTAACAGATATACAATTAAGTTTGGTTTTCTTTCAAACTTTTTTCCAGCTCTGATTTTCTTTAGAAGAGAGTGCAAAGAAGGGAAAAGAATGCTTTTTCTCTGAACAATACCAAAGCACAGGGAGCCTAAGAAAAGGAAATTTTTTTCATGTAATATTGCTGTTTTAACTGAGAGGTTTACGTATGCATTGAAATGCCTATATTAAAGAATTTAACATTACTCAGCACTACGATATAGTTATCTGTATTTCTTAAAGCTGTTCCAATCTGTAGTTTACTGTCTTAACTCTCTGCTGTTCTTTTTCACTCTATTTCTCCCAGAATTGTTTTAAACATTAACATTTTATTAAAAAAACCCCAACAAAACCAAAACCAGTCAATTTAGATTTTACTTCCCCTGACCCAGACTTGTAAAAGGTCTTACTATTCAGCCTAAAACAGTGCTCAGAGCACTTCCATCAACTTTATTCCTTTTCTCTTCCCCCTCCCAGTTTACAATTTAAGGCATACAAACTTTTAATTCTGCATATACAACTTCAGTTCTGAAATTCAGTTTGAACTGTCAATGCTTTCTTCATTACCAAAGAAAGAGATCCGATGAGTTGGAACTTAACTTTTCGGTCCTTTGAGGACAAAAAGCAGCTGACTGTCCCAGCCTGGGTGGTGGGCTCAGCAATGCTAGCAATGACAACATTTTTAACCCAGCAGCTCCATCTGACTGCTAGTACCAAGTATACTAAAGAAAGTATTATTTTCGTCACATTATGAGCTCGTTTTACCCTTCCTACACTTTCTGTACAAGCACAGAACTGCAAATTGAGTTTCTGGTTCTGTTTGACAACTTGGTAAAATGCTTCCACTACATAATTCAGGACAGGTTTAGAAATTCCTGGATTCTTCTGACCGTCTTCAAGTAAATCAAGAAGCTTAAGACTAAAGCTGTCATAAGGTCTCCGTGGAAGGAGACACTCACCTCTAGGGGACTGTTTACACTAGAGCAGAGACTGGATAACAGCAGGTTTTTTTTTTTTAACTTGGACTTCTCAAGTCTCTGAAGGTAGGCTGAATTAATTAGGTTCCTTGTCAATCTCAGGGTAAACAAAATATTTCCCTCTCTGAACCAACACCTATCCTGGGAAGGTTCTCACTCTCTGCCTATATGTAGGAGGAGTCTGTGAACTCCAACAGTTAAGGCATATGAACTGGATTCAGGCATCACGCCTCAGTGAAATGGTGTATTGGTGTCTGCAGCTGCTGTTTATTTCTTTTTTATTTGTTTGTTTGTGTTCTTGTGGAAAGATGGAGCATCAGTCTACACTATGGACTATGCGGCAGAAAGGAAGTTCATAAATAGTTGCTGAATAAGAATCTTGTAAAACGATATCTCTGGCGAAGAGGACTTACAGGATATACAACTTTTTTTCTTCTGCCTGTGATGTTTTGCTGATACTGTGGATGAAATCTGAAATGTACTTTGCTTATTAAGACAAGGTGATGGAGAAAGTCCATGTTCACTTTGTACCAATGATTCGCTGTGTCTTTTGCAAGAAATAGATGGTTATCCCCGTGACTTTTCATTTCGCAAGTGATTTAACATATTACTTGTTTCAAAAAGGAACAGAAGATGGTACCTTTCTATCAAGTAACTTCTGTAAAGATAACTAATGCTTTTTCAGGTACTTTTTTCTCCTAAATGAGACAGTGAAATGGAATAGCTGGCAATTGAATTCCCAACTAAGTGTTAGTCTTTTTTCCCCGTTTGTACTGTGACTGGATGTGAGGTTTTAATATTCTAAATAGACTTGGTTCCTTTTCTACTATAAACGTTACTATTATTGTCAATATTATAATCATTATTTTATTAATATTACTGTAGTATTATGCTTTAATACTTTTAAAGACTAAACTTTCTGGGAATAAAAACAAGCATTCTCTCTAATCACCTTGATCTTTCAGCTAAGCTCGTTCTAGCTTTAATGAGAATCAACACTTTAGGTGTCTTAAGTAATGTAGCTCCTAATTGCTTGTCATTAATATGGCCATTATAAGATTTTAGGATTCTCCCTGGAATCTGCATGTATCAGGATACACGTGAATACAAATAATGTACTTCAGCAGCTTTGATTTGGCTTCAGAACTGTTTTCACATTAATTCATGAAAAGACAAACCTAAGCACAGATGCATGTGAGTGATAATCAACACAGAAAGACTTATTGAACAAGCTCTTGTGGTGGGTTGACCCTAGCTGGATATCAGGTGCCCACCAAAGCCGCTCTGTCACTCCCCTCCTCAGCAGGACAGGGGACAGAAAATTGTTGCCTTTGTTGGCGTGGCGACCTGGTTCAGGAACGGCACGGCGACCAACCCCAGGCCGCTCGGGCCATCAGCTCGCAGACACCAATGTGGTGGACGGCAAATGGCGTTTATTGACG
>Ga0065711_1027893_pt1 | contig 45204 bp, 28 predicted proteins | sample Hoacrofraction12_FD_59098 | JGI IMG/M metagenome (GOLD analysis project Ga0065711, IMG submission 59098) | Hoatzin crop microbial communities from Cojedes, Venezuela - Epithelial fraction 12 v2 (version 2) | ecosystem: Host-associated > Birds > Digestive system > Esophagus > Crop | place... | reverse complement strand
TTTTCTCCTTATCTGTACCGTTGTTGTTCCTGTTTCCCTCTGTTTGCTCTTCTGTTAAACTGCCCTTATCCCGACCCACCGGTTTCTGCCTGTTTCTTCCCATTCTCCTCCGCACACTGGCAGGGGGAGGGGTGGCCGCGTGGCGCTTTTGTTGCCGGCGGCAGCCGAAACCAAGACATCCACTTACAGGTATTTGCTTAAGAAAGATCTGTTTAATTTACGTACTTGCTAAGGAGGCATGATAGTGGCTTAGTCTCTGAAATGTCTCCTGGTTCTGTTAATATTCTCCAGAAGAATTTTATTACCACCAGTCAATAGAGATTTCCAGCATTGATTTGAAAAGGTATTCAAACCGGGAAAGTTACCAGTGCTCAGCAAGGCCCATGGAATCATAACATTTGCAATCAATGTTGAGATTAATCTAGGATCAGAAGAGTCCCTCCTCCTGCCAAAACAGCTTCCTGCAAGGGAACCTCAAATTTCTTAATCCAAACAAGTTTAAAATTACTCCAAGGACCTCCCTGTTCCCCAGTGACATTTCATATAATTTAACAGGATGCAACACGAAGAGTTTATTTTTCCCTAACTATCAGCATAAATTTCTCTCTGCTCGCTTTCATCCTATTTCTTACACTTAGACTACTTCAGATCATCCTAAACGTTTCCATGGTTACTACCAGCAACATACCTACTGATAACAACACCCCCAGTAAAGCTTTCCATTCGTATTCGCCCCTTTTCAGCATCTTCAATGCAATCTCAGTGGACAATGTGTGTGTTTGAACTACCGCAGTAACAAGCCAGACACCAGTAAGGTAAACATGTTGCAAGAACCAGAAAGATTTAAAAAAACAAAAAACAAAACAAAACAAAAAAAAATCACTTGAAGAACATCATTATATTTGTGCCTGGAAAAAAAAATTAAAAATTTACTAGACCAGACATGTATCCTTCCAAGTTTTTATGGAGACAATAAACCAAGAACTGAGTAATACATTCTGATTATCTGTTTTAGGCAGACTCAAAGTACTTGTCTGGTAAAATTATTGCTTTATATAACAGTTAGTTCTTTTTGTTTTGATTAATGACTATGCTAGTTTCTAAGTAGCAACAGTTCTTACAGCTACACTGAAGAAAGCACATTTTTTGGAACTGCTGGTACCTGCTGGTAAGAAAATGACTGTCCTGTCGGTGCATTTTACAGAATGAAATTAAATCTTGCACTAAAATAGAAAGTGCTTAGTGCAGCTTTTAAATAGGTAAGAATTTTCAAGCATCCTGTTCTTGCTTTTCTAATTCAATTGCATTACATACCATGTAAATCTCCAGGCAAGATAAATTGATTTTGTTTGAAATTAATTTACTGTATAAACACATACTCTCTCTAAATATCTTTGGAAGAACTCATACTTCCTCACAGCTCCTTTTGGAAGCTCAGACAGTTTTTACAGCTTGATTTTTTTTCAGGCTCAATGCAGCAGAAGTACATTGTGCACACGTCTTTTAGTGTTTGATCCTTTTCATTTACAGAGCTTGGTCACAGAACAAGGATACATGAATATATAACTTAATTTCACAAGCATATAAATAAAAATGTTAGTCCTCAGATCAGAAAACTGAATAGACTTTGACTGTTGCAGAAGCTTGAATACTCTTGTGCCTTTTTCTGTCTAAACCAAAAGAAGAAACCTGGCAGAGATAATTTTGATCCAGAAGATGTGTTGCTTTGAAATGTGATGGACAAACACAACACGCCACCCACTGCTTCCACTTCTTCAGCAGTCTCATGTAGCGTAGCAAGTAAGAGGCAGAACAACATCTGCAACCAAGTACAAGCTGCTGATCCAATCTGTGCTTCAAAGACATTGGATCAGGACTGAGGAGTATCAGCCAAAATGATGGCGTTTCCACACTTTCTTAAGAAATGTCTTCAAATCTTTAGCTTTTCTTTGGAAAACAGGAAGGACTAGGAAAACGGGACAGCTAATTTCCAGGTCACCGTGTTTTTAATGCAAAAACTAAGAACCAGGTCTTTAAGAAATTATTTGAAATCTATAGCAGGAAAGAAGGTGCTTTTATTTCCAGTTGCCAAAAGTTAAAGCTGCATGTGCAAAAATTTCTTAAAAAACTGCATAGGATGAAAAATGTTAAAGTGGTAGCCAGATTTTGAGAGAGCATCTGCCAGAGATTCGTGTTCAATTGTACGTACTGGACATATGGACTCAGTCAAATTATGTGAAAAGAGTTTGGCACACAGAGCTTTTACTTCTGTAAAAAGCCAAGGAATATAATGCAGAGGAGCCAGGAGAAAAGAGTCTTTCAAACTAAGGTAGAAAGTTAAAGGAAAGAAGATCAGAGAGTTGTGGGCTCTTGTGTCCTGTAGTAAAGGGAAAGTAAATTTCTCAGAGCATTCATGAATAAACCTAGTGCTTAGTGCCATATTCCAAAAATAAATCAGAACAATCTGTGTAAGGAAAGGTTAACAGCCAGTCTACTACTATGATCTTATTTGGTTTTGTTTCTAAATCCTATTATTGTGGGGTTTAGTTGTTGGGTTTGCCTTTTTTTTTTTTAAGAAGAAACTTTTTACTGCATCAGGCCACAGACAACTCTATTAACACAAAGGACGTTCCAGAAATGAGTAAAGCCCTCTACGGCAAACATCAGAGGCTTTTCCAGGGAATGTAGGGTGGAGAGGACACAGCCATCCCATCAGAGCCAGCCAACACTTCAACAGCTTCACCTCCTGGTTCCCTACCTGCCATATGGTAGGTGGGGAGTCTGGTTCTCACTTTTAACCCCTTGCTTCTGAGCCTTCAGTCTGACTTTTATGCTTTGTGACAACATTTCCTCTCTTTCCCAGGTTCTGGCTGCTGTTGCACATCTGTGGATGTCTCCTTATGCTCGCTCTTTCCCGAGCTTTCTGGCTCTGGAGGGAGGTGAGAGGTCTCCTCCATTATTTTTCTCTTGTGCATATCTTACTAAGAGAGTGATTAGTTGCTGTATTAGTCAATTATTGTTCAGAATGGTGCAGGCCAGAAAAGATCTTTACTTGGAGATCCAAACTTGCTTAGGAGTTTGTACACTCATTATCATTCTAATTCCTTGCAAAAGACCCTGAATCTTTAGATGCTACTAGGTGAGGTAATTTATATAAGCAATGACTTTCTGACATGCGCTTGGTCTGATCAGCATGATAAAATCTTTGCTGATGGTTCTCTTATTTCAATAAGCAGAACCAAATTCTCCTTGTAGTTAGATTTTTACTGTATTTCCTTATCAATGGAGCTGATCTTACCGTGCAACCAAAAGCCACTTCAATCATAATCAAAATCCCATATATCAGTTCCTGAACATTCCTAAGTAGATCTTTTTGTACTGGCTGCTAAATTATTCCTATGATCCTCCAGTCACACACGTCGGTCAATGACACAGGAACTGCAGTTCCTCAGTAATGTCATGCTTCACTTTTTTCCTGGAATCATTCTCAAAGAATCATTCTCAATGGTAAAAATACCAGGATCCTGAAAATGGCACTGTAAGAGAAGTCTAAGAAAAACTGGAGATTTTAAGCCCTCCATCTGGTTACTCTAGCCAAACAGAGGACCAAAAACCAATCTTGCATTTAATACAAAGTCTTTTAAAGTTTGTCTGTATATTATTTCTTCATGCAGCTGTGGGCTCAGGACTTCTAAAAAAAGACTGAGATGTGGAGAAAGGCAATCCAGCAAACAGGACTGGCAGTGCCCAGTGTAAGTCTGAGGAGCTGTGACACACCACGGGAAAACTACAGAGCAAGTTTGGGTGATGAGTTTGACCAAGTCTATCTTTGACCTTTATTCAGTCTTTCTAATTATTGTGATTTTCTTTCATTTTATTGTGGTTTTTCAAAACGTATCTGCACTTCACAAATGCTCTGTTTGCTTCAGTAGAAAGAATCCAAACAAACAAGCAAAAAACCAAGCCAAAAGCACATTCCCAAAGCTTGAAACTACATATTAAAAGTAGGAATGGCCAAGTTCTGCATGCTCAGACATCTCTCATTCCCAGCCATGTGTTCAGAAGGGAGAAAGCAAATAAAGCTCGCTGTGTTTCTGTGGTGCTTCATCTGACCCTGCCAACCCAACCAACGCCTGTTAATGTCTACATGTGTACTCAGGCAATCACACGCCAGCTTCTACAGCTGGGTGGGTCTGCCAGTAAGCCCATGTTACTGGGGAGCTGATGAAAGTGCTGTGCAAAGTGGGTCTGGGTACCCAGACTGCCTTCCGCCAGGAACTGAAAGACAAACTACTTTCAAACAGAGGATCTAAGACATAAAATTTCAACTTTCAAACAAGAATTGTAATATTTCTGCATTATCTATAAAAAAGATACAAGATTTATAGTACTCTCTTCAGAAGTGAAGCACAGATGGGGACTGAAAAGGCATTTGTTGTCCCTGTAGGGGAACACTGCTTTATAATCTGAAACCAGCAACTGCCAAAGAGTTTATCATTCACACGTACGAATGAACTATACTGCAAGACTGAAAAATTAATTAAACCATTGTTTATTCAATTACATGCTGTGTCCCTGCTCTATCTAGATAAATAAGCTGAATAAACTTCTGAAAGCTCTCAGCCTGAAGAGCCTGAATCCTGTTATAAGCTGTTAAATTAAACATTTAGAAGCCTACATTCCATGAAAGGGAAGGACCTGTGGTACCTCTAAAAGCGCACGTTTAAAACATTTTGTCATTTTAAACAAACTTACCTTGAATTTTTTTCAGAACCTAAATATGTCTGCAGATGAATTAACTTCCATTTACTGTTTTCCCAGCAATTTTTATGTGGTAAAATATTTTGTTTACATGAACCGAAAGGAATCACCCAATAAATAAGAGATAGTGAGTCTGACAAAATAAGATCTTCTTACCTGAAATCACAGGCAACACAAAACAGTGTGAAATTCCTCTCTACCTCACCCAAAGCACTGCGACTAGATGTAATTTCAGAGCAGACTACAGAAACTTCACGCTTCTGGGCTGCCACCACACAGTCACCTTGATTGTGCAGAGACTACTTCTGTGTTCATACATCCATGACACTGATAGGGGAATAATTAATTTTACTTGTAAAGGGGATAAAACACATCAATGGTGAAAATAAGAGGGAGGTTCAGGCCCAGCATTTACAATCAGAAAAAATTACAGTGACAGGCAGAGCAGATGTGCTTGAGCACAGAAACCACCTGGCAAGTGTCACTTTACAGTCCAGCATGTGCAGAAATGCTTTCAGAAGTGATGAAGTTTACAGCACCACTGGAATCATACACTTATACTACATGAGAAACTGGCAGCAATAGCAGCTGCAGGACAAAGCTTCTTCCATTGGCCAACTACACCCTTTGAGGGGGGGGGTGAAGCTTGAATATTTGGAGACTGAAACCAGAATATGATATGCATGTGCCACAGGGACATCCACTGGTTTAGCAGCTTCAGTCATCAGCACTGAAGCAAGTGCTTCACATTTATATTTGGCTCTTGGACACAGATTTTATTAAAAAGATTAGCCAAAAAGAAATAGTGAGAAAAAATGTATCCCACATAAATTTCCATCTTCCTTCAAGTGACACAGAACATAAAGCCTACGGGACAGTTCTCAGATTAAAATAACAAAAAAAAGGCAAGGAAAAAAATATTGTCCCTGCTGAGTAACAAAGCAAAGGTGGAAGAACTTCAAAGGCAGACAGACTAGTTACTATTTCTGAGTAAGCAGAGTCAGTATGGGAAGTTTTACACTCATCCCACTGCACTCTTGTGCATTTTCTTTCTCTGTAAACAATCTCTCAGAATTATTTTACACACTGCTCAAAATAGAACAGCTATTTCTCCCCTGACTGGATAAAGGCCTCAGAATCAGAAATCTGAATCCTATGTGAGCCTGCTCCCAGTTTTCCTTCATTATTTATTATTGATGTGGTTTTGCCATGAGGAGTAACATGGCATGGCTCTGAACCAGAAACAGGCTGGAGACTGACTTTGGAGGGTTCAGGAAGGTTGTTTATGAAAAACAACATTTTTCCTACTGTAATGCACCCATTGATTTACAACTGGATGCAATAACCTTTGCTCAGTGATGAGAGCGGCAAGGCATCATGCAGCTGCTAATGTAGTCTGAAAATTTATGCAGTACGAGCTGGCTTTTGCAACAGCAATGACCATACAAGGGCAAGTCAGGACCCCCAGCCCAGAGTGAGTCACAGCACTCTTCTCCTGTGTCTTGTAACAAGAAGACAGATCCTGCTCATAGCAGAGGTCAGCTTGTTTAGCGGACACTGTTAGAAGCAGCAGCTTCAGGGTGAGCCCGTGCCAGGGGATCTCCGTGGCTGGGTGAGCAGGGAGGTCCCCAGAGCCATCATTGTTCCCTGGTCCTATCGGTGGCAGTGCCCAAACTCTCACCTTGTGCCATTAAGCCCAGGGCCCAAGTTCTATTCAGCGCAGTACGTTTCCCATCAGTAGAGTTATTCTCAATTTTTAAAATTGATTAGGTCTCTAGCAGAGTCATTGTCATCTTTGACTTGTTTCATAGTCATGTACAATGCTGGTGTGCTTTGGTGATACGTGATTCAAAGGCTTTCTGATGAAGGTGGGAGAGAGGGTGAATTTGACACGGGACTGTCAGGAGGGAAAGGATGATGGGTTAAGTTCAGACGGACAGAGATATTTACTCTGATGCTTGAAACTGAGCTCGGTTTAGATTACAGTTCAGGTTTCACAGCATCAAAAATCCTTTAGTCATTCTTGAATGAAAACAGAGTGGGCAGAAATCCGATGGGTGATTAACTTTTACCATTTCAATGTTATTAAAGTTTTGAGAAGAAAATAAGTACAACCCAAATGAAAAACCTCTGGCTGTAACTGAAACCAAGAATTAAAACGTGCCACCACTCTGAAAACTGAGCTACCAGAGCTGAGCCCCCGTTAAACCCCCGAGGCAGCAGTGATGATCTGCACTTGCACTTGTTGGAGGCACTGTAAATCTACTCTGCCCGGGGGAATACTGTACGGAGCTCAGTAGATCAGATTAGCCCTTACTGCCTTCAAAGCAGATTTACTGGGGGACTAAAGGGTTTTTAGCCCTTCCATTTCACCCAGTGACATGTCCCCATGCAGTGTATATGAGATTTATGGATAAACGACACGCCAGTCAGAGAGGTAAGTGTTGTGCAGTGGATCTGGGCTTCTACAAAAAGCTTGTTTTTCCCATGTCTCTGCAGGAGTACTGCAGAGATCAACCACTAGCACATGTAAAAGGGGTCCTTACATTATATCATGGTGCCCGTGAATCCAGATTTCATTTTTCTGGGGAGTTATGCAGCACCTCTCCTGAGAAGCCAAATCTCTTCAGACATGCCCTTTCATTTTCCCGTTCAGTACGGAGGGAAATAAAATGTAAAATAGACATGGATTTCTGTCTAAGCAGGTTTGCAGCCTCAGGTCTGTAATGACTGAAATTTCTAAAGTTCATGTTAAGATAGCAACTCTAAACCAAGATCTGTTTTGGAAGGGGGCAAACGCACCAAGAGCAATTTTGCAGGCCATCTTCCCCAAAACACAGAGAGCCACTGTTTCCCTGCTCTCCGCTCTACTACACGATCACCCTGGCAACATCAGCACTCTAGAGAGACGCAGTAAAATAGCTTAAGAGAATGGATTTTTTTCCAGTGTTTTAGGTAGTTTAGAATCTTAACTACGAATTCATTTCAGCTCAGCAAGCTGAGATGATAGGTACAAAAAAACTTTGATCCAAACAGAAAAGTCCCGAGGGAAATTTCTCTGTCGGCAGCGAAGCACTTGCTGGCCGAGGTGGCTGACCAGCCCTGCAGGGCTGCAGCTCCCAGGGCCCTGGCAGGAGTGGCAGCTGGGCCAGAGCTGCCTGCGCAGGGGTGCACAGCCAGCCTTGTGCCACAGCCATCTTCCCACGGACTGAGAGCCTTTTGGGCCAGCTTTACCCGGAATGGTTCGAAGGCTGCCACTCTTCTCCTCTTCTTTCCATGCTCTGTTATTTTTTGAAGGAATTCAGAGCTGCTGCAGCTCAGCCCTGCTTTCTATGCTACGAGTAGAGCAATGCTCACCCAGCGATGGTGTCTTCCAAAGGGGTAGCCTTTGGGACTCTTTCTGGGTCTTTAATAACCTTTGCCACTAACAGAACAGCTTAAAGGAAGCTTTATGGTACAGGCTACTGACATATTTTTGATATTTATTTCTACAGAATGACCTTTTCTTTTGCTTGAAGTTTCACATTGCTTATTCCAACTATTGTCTAAGTATTGTGCTAGATCTGGAAGTAAAAATGAAGGGTGACAATACAAATGAAGATCTGGCATCCTAACTTTAACAAGGCAAGACGAGCTCATTTGTTAGTCCTCTCTCTTCCAAAAGCAGAAAATCTCTCCTCTTTTTTTCTAACTCTGATTGTTTTAAAAGACAGGACAGAAGGAAGACAGCTGGCAATGGATATAGCCATCTACCTACTCCCCTCAGTCTACTGCTGTGGGCATTCATTTAAATGTCAGGCTTGGTCCTATCTCTGCCATAGATACAAAATTGCTTTTGTTGAATTTATCAGTAGATCTCACACTATTTATGAATGTAGTTTTTTCATAACCACTATTTGAAGAAACAGCAGAACTCTCCAAATGTGCATGCCCATTTTTTTGAAGTCAGAAATGCCACATGTCTTCATGAATAGTTTACCTGACAATATCTGAGGTCCGTCCAGTCCTCCTCTTTATAACTCCACTGCATTCTTGAAAAGCTTGTAGGAACTCTTCAACTCTTACATTTTCCCTTGTGATTTAACTTTCATATTACCTGTTATTTTCTTCGGTTTGCTTTTTTATTTTCACAAAGGATTCAGAAATAAGCCCTTACCCAAAGCCCGTACATGAAAATTATTGAAAAGGCAACCAAAGTTGACCCCAATTACATTTACTTCTATGGTTTGCATGGTACAAAGAAGCCATACTTTGGAATTAATTTTTCTCTATTTGATAGCAATTGCAGCACATTCAGAGATTATACCTATCTAATAGTGTAACATGCAAAAATAATGATTAAACATCAAAATAATTTCCCAAACAGTGTATTAAAGCAACTTCTCCATTGTTTACAGAACATGAGAGAAGTGATTAAAAAATTAATTGCTGTCTTTTCTCTGTTTCTTTTAACTTTTCTTGAGGTATGTCTTTGCCCTGTGGTATGGGCTATTGTAAGGTCTGTACTTCACATAAGGTCTTAAAATTGGAAGCTCATTATGAGCAGGCATTTTGGTGATGAATGCTAATGCCAATCAGGGCTTTCAGCATCAGCTGCTTTTCAGCACCTGATTACCCAGCGAGCAGCTTTCTATATCACAGCACTCACTGTCTCTCCTGCAGTGACAGTGACTCAAAAGGGCTCCAGTGAGTCAGACGTTTATTTTGAGAGACTTGCTCCAGGTTTGATTGCAGCACAGGGACATAAAGCTACAAAATAATCCCTCTACTTAATTTAAGCTGCCAACACTCTGACTCCAGTCAAAGTGGAGTTTGTCTTAGAAAGTTATATGTGCACTGGCTGCCTATGAACTATGGCTAAATTACCCCGTCTTTCCTTTTCAATTCAACCGCACTAGTCAGGTATACAAGAAGGCAGAAGGAGGCAATGATCCATCAGAGCATTTAAGCGCTTCTTCAGTTTGCAGTCCCAGCACTTCAATGAAATTAATGTTACTCTTCTCCATAGTTGGACTTAAGGGTATGCAGTTTGTCGGTTTGTCCTTACCTTGAGTTTTAAGAGTTTTGACACCTCCTTCAATGTTCATGTAAATTGACATAAAATTTTAACATACAGTCATAAAATCTGGCCTGATCTAGGTGGTATTTCTGAACATAAAGCAGGGACCTTGATTCGCGTAGAACGGCTGCATCCTCTTTTAAGGAAATAGTGAGATCAGAATTTGACTTTTTTTCCTCCTCACAGTATCCATTCTAACTATTTTTTACATTACTTTTGTTTTGCAGTCTAATAAATCAGAGTTAGCTATGTAGGTTGATGTAGTGTCTTTGTAATGCTCTGAGACAAGTACTCATGTGTTAGTTACGAAGATTAGAGTGTGTAGGCAAGCACTCATTAGCATTAACTAATGAATCCTCTAACAAAGTCACACACAATTGAGAGAAGTACAGGTTACTGAAGCCTTGAGGCTTATTGCACTGATACAGTGGGCTTTCAAGGAAGAGTTGGTTGGGTTTTGCTTTGTTTGAGTGAAACTATTAGCTGCCTTTCTTGCTTGGTAAGAGGCAACAGTCCCAGAGTATATTTCTAAACTGAGCTATGGTTTATGGGAGACCTTACTTTTATGTGGAACCAAAGCCAGATTTGCCTGGGAGTGATCTGAAATGTAGTCTCACTGTTCTGTAACAGTAACAAAACTTATGTGATCCTGCAGAGATATACAGGTGTACTTTTCTGAATGTATGAGTGACTTCACAGCACCGTTGAAAGCTCCCAAAAGCTAAATGAAGTAGGCCTTTATACTTTGAAAAACAACCTGTCCCTTGAAGACCTCAGGGAAAGCACAGCTGAGCTTTGGTTTCTGCAGAGGCTGGGAAACACAACAGATTACAGGGAGTGAAAGTACTGTGGAAAACTGGCAGAAGCCACTCTTGTCTTGTGAACACTGCTTCCCCTTCATTTCATAGTTCTCCTATAGCCATGGAGAGCTCTTCTTATTTTTTGTTTAGGGAGCATTTTTTTCTTTAGATGCAGTGATCCTCTCTACCTTCCCACTCGAGAAATGGCCTCTACAAGTGAAGGACTGTGGCTATTCATTTTTGGCATTCTTCATTACATGCTGTATTCCTTTCAGCTATCATTGGATCAGGGAGGAGGAGAGGCGGCAGCATCTTTTCTTTAAAGCAAACTCAGGGGAAGAAGCTTTGAGACTTGAGGGACAGGGGAGGCAACGCTGGAATCTGGAATCCGCACACTTTGTTGCAGCTCAGAAAGTTGTGGAAAGCCAAAAACTAATCCTAGAAACAACAAGCCACTTGCAAAGACTGTCATAGCCACATGCTACTAGTTTACAAGCCTGCTTTATTTCCATTTCCTCTTACTTTGTTGTTTTGAGTTTCCCTTATTTAAAAAGCTTGAGATTTTAGTCCAAGCAGTTCTCCTTCAGAGCTCTGCTTGAATCCGTGTCCCAGGGCTATAAAGACCTGGCCAAGCACACAAAATTACAAAGCATTTCCAGGGAGCACTGTCCTGGCAGTAAAAGAAGAGGAAAGCTGAGGATGGCTCATAACATCAATAATTTCAAAAGGAGCAAAAGTGAGAGACCTTATGGAGTAGGATTTGGGCAAAAGAGAACTGGATACAATTTCCAGCTTCACCATGTGGCAATTCACTTGATCCATCTCACAGTCTATGCCTCCACCTATACACAGGGGATGTATGCTCTGCTTCCTTGGACTTTTTTGTTACTAACATGAATAACATTATTAATTTACTGATTGATATACCTCAGAAGCACTAAGAAAAGGGGGTTAACAGAAATCTTTTCAGAAATCCAGTTTCCCTTCCCCTCCAGCTTCAGTTTGAAGCCATGGAGTTAGCAGAAGTCATCTCCAAGGTGTGGTGAATTCTCCCTGCTTAACTCATCCTCAACATAACTGTAGGAAAGCGCAGGTTCCCTGCCAAGCACACAAAGACATGTAAGGAGAAGATGCATCTTGCTCTTTCTGTCTTGTTAAGTCATAACTATACACCTAAAAGATCATATTTTTCCTGCCAAAATAGTCTTGTTCTTCTTTCAGGAATAGGATAGCAATACCTGTTTTGACCATGGAGAGGAGTAAGAACACTGGTGAGCTCTGAAGGAAAAAATACAAGCATTAAAGAGTGCACATTATGCACAAACTGAGCTGCCTTCAGAAAGCTGGCCATCTTAGCATAGCCAATGTACGTATACAATAATTAGATAAAAAATTGCTAGTATACGTGGAGTAACCTACCACATACCAGCACAAATGAATGAGACTCCAACATTAATAAAATACGTAAGGAAGTACACCTCTAGCATTAGCAAGCAAATGCTATGATCAATCTGGATTTCACTGACAATTCATTTGAGAATTTATGTTAGAAAACTAATCCTGACATCTCATCTTGGTTGAACACAATTTTCTCCATGCTTCTCTTTAAGTGACTGGAATGTTATAAGTCTTCATTATCAACCCTTCCTAACCAAGACATCTTGGAGAAGAAAAGAAGGAGAATTTAAAATAAAGTTGATTCTTGGAAGAGCCTGTTCTCGTGAAAGCAGATCCTTCACTGCCCTACACTTTAAACCATTTATAAAACCACAGAGTAGATCATGGCACAACTGGGTTGACATTCTGCTCTAAGGAACCATTACTATAAATGTTCATCAGTGAGCAATGAGCCTTTAGTGTCCAAAGTATAGGAAGACAGTCCCCTCCACCTCCCATATCCTTGGTATGGCAATATGCACCACTTTTACTAAAAATACCAGGATTTATTTCTTACAAAAACGTAAAATAAAAATAAAATGATAAAATCTCCCCTTTCTTTTAAAGGACAAAGGGAATGAACAAAACATCTGGCTGTCAAAGAGAAAAGCAGTAAAATCTCCATGGAAATAAAATAATTTATAATTTGCTTGATTTTAGGCATTATCCTCTTGTTTTCTAAACCAATGGAACTGGAACAAAATGTGGAACTTGCAAAAGGGCTAAAGAAAAACTGAAGACCAAGTCTCCAGCAGTTTCAGTTTTGGGGAAAAAAAAAAGGCTCCTGGTGAGGACACACCTCCCTAGACTAGCAAAGAGCTCCACTTACTGGCAGATGCAGCCCCTGAGTTATTACTTCCCACTTAATTACTGATCCAAACGTAAGCAGCGATAAATCAATTACCCAGTCGATCAACCCAGAATAAAAGAATCACATTGCTTAAAAGTACCTGGTGACAGCTCACATCCTTTCAAATATACTTACTGGTTTGAAAAGAAACTTCTACCGTGAACAAATACATGGACAAAATGTAAAGTGGTGCGTAGGCAAGGTGGTGAAGCAGAGTGAAGATGATACAAAACTCACTGGAGTCTTTCCTCTGCCATCAGTAGTTCTTGGCTCAGATCCAATAAGAAATTAAGGGTGAGGATTTGACTAAACCAGTACTTTCTGTGAACCCCACATTATTGTAGTCTGGTATATTGACATTTTCTGGTCAGAAAATTAATCAAGATTATGCATAATCTGCCTATATTTTGGCATATTGTGGTGCACGATATATGCAAATTACAGATCTTTTCCATGGCAGCATAATGCTGCATAAAAATATGCTGCTCTTTGTCAATTGTTTTGTAAATTGCCTTTATGAGTATTCTCTCACATCTTTATCTTTCATTATAGCATTATTCTTGTCACCCTTACAGCGAAGTTGAATACGGCCAGTAATTTTACCCAACACTTCTTCAACAGCATCTCATCAGTGTTCACTCATGTGGACGAAATTACATTTCATGGTGTATAACAGGATATTTTGCATGTAATGAATGATCAAAAACTATTTTGCTCTGTGTCAGAAGTAAGTATAAAAGTATACCACTCTTCACATTCATTTCATTAAAAAATTAAAATTGTTTTTCAAATACCTGGGAGGATCCTGTGGAATAACACAGAGATAGAGGACTATAACACTTTGCTAGGAAGGAGATAAGAATGACAAATGTTCAGGAGGAACAGAACAAGGACCAGAGGCGAACTAAAAATATTTTAAAGGACATTAATCATAAACTATTTACATACCATCAACTCAGATTACACAAAGTGCATACATAACTAGCAGCAAAGTTAATTCAATGAATTTTACCAAGATCATTATGAAAACATTCTGACTTTTTCAATTAGCTGTCTAAATTGATTTGGCTTTTTTTGTGGCAAGGTTTTTCAGTCAATGAATGAAGGACAGATTGTGACACGTTGCTAGTGCTTCACACAGTGTATGCGCAGCCTGCTGTGTCACAGGGACTGCTGATAAACTGGCATCATCTCTGTCCCAAAAGTCAACGCATACACCCCAACAAGCAGATTGTCCTGAATGAGCCATTGCAATAGCAGTGCTCTCAGACCCAGGAGGCATTTAATGTGGAAAATTTATCACAGACAGTGTTCAGCTGAGTGAACTTCATCAGAACTTCTCTCAAATTTGGGCTTTGATTGTTTTTATCCCAGAAGCAATGTGAAGAGTTTAGCAAGCTCTGTCCTTTCTCTTGCTGTGCTGAACACTGTTCCTTTCCAATTAAACCATTCACACTTAGGCTAACTGCGTGCAGTTTTCTACCATCATGATGGCCTGTCCTGTCTTGTACAGGTGTTTAAGTTTTGACTTTTCACACATACTTAGGAGTAATGTCACTATACTTATGACCAGAATCAGGTCCACAGAGGTATGCTTAAAATGCACACAGATGAGAAAGTAACAGTAGCCCTTCTGTCTGTCCTGTTTAATTAGCTCCTTAGCAATACTACTACAAATGAAAACCTACCTTTCTTGTGCTTCGATTAGCATCTGACATAAACCACTCTCTTTCTAAAAAGAATCTTCAGGAAACATGCATATAGGAATAAATTTCAGACTCTGAACTAATGCATACAGAAATTCCTGCTGCATTACTCGTTCTAAGCATGAACTGGTTTAAGGGAGAGAAAGTAAAATAATTTTGCAGCTTTCACCACTCAACAGAAGCATGCTTGCAAGATAATAAGCAACAACATGAGACAGAAAAGCTTCCTTTATTTGTAGACAGAGAATTGGGAGACAAGTTCAATTTTTTTTCCCTACCAAATATTACACAAATGGCCTCTAGAGGGATCCAGGTTATTGCTTTTCTGTTGAAATCTCTTAAGCCCTTTTTTTTTGTTTTGTTTTGGCTATTACTTTGTAACAAGTGAATCATTCATCTAGAAATAATGATGCAAACATTTTACATTAATGGGTGGTAAAACTACGGCTTCATGACCAGGAGGAAGTTTTTTGAAAATCCAGTAATGACAAAATCTGGAGAGCAAGGTTCACATTCAGCAGAAGACCAGTCTCAAACAAATCAGCTCTTAGCTCGTATCAGATTGAATAAAACAATACTAACTCAAAGCAATGCCTAGACATGTAGCTGCCTATCCAACATGCAGCTGAACTGATAAGTCTGCACAATTAGATTAGGAATGTGGTAAGAATTAGGCTTATGTTGCTGGGGAATGAGTCAGTATTTCTCTTTCCAGCTCCTAGAATACCCGTGAAAAAGTATATTGCTTCTAAATTATTATCTCTGGCTTGGGCTTTGTTTGGCTGAATTATTTCACCTAGCTTGAATTTTTACAGCTATGTTTTTAATAAAGCAGGCATATACTTAGGAGCTCCAAGTTAAACAAAGAGCAAGACTTTCATTCTACGGTGTCTACATTCTGTACTTTCTATATTCTGGTTTGACCAAACAATGGATATGACAAGTAGCTTCAAGTCAGCTTCAAAATTCAATCTAGTAATCTTTTTACTGCATGTGCACTTCACATGCAATCAAACGCAACTAAAGTAGGTGTAATGACTGTAGGCATACGGAAATGCTGGCATGTACAGCTGTGATAGGAAGTCCTAGATGTGCTCCCACTTTGTTTCCAGATACATTTTCAAGCTCGTATTCTGCAAAAGGAACATTTTCAGGGACCCTCAGGTGCACATAAAAATTTTATATGAAGATACTCAGCTAACATCCTGTTCTATTTGGCGGAAGTGGGGTTTGGCTTGTGCAAACCCAGATGGGGAGTGAAAGGGAAAGAAAAAGCTTACACCAAAGCCTCCTTGGTCCATATCCTGTGATGGGAAAAGCAGCTCACAATCCTGCCGTTAGAGGTGACTTGCTGAAACTGGGCCCTGTAAGCAGTTTGCAAAATGAAACACAATACAAAGCCAGTCCAAAACCAATTTGGTCCATTGAATTTAAATTTGTATTGAATTGTATTCCTTCTGACAGAGTACTAATAGATGTCCTGATAGCACATCAAGACAGAACAGTTCTGTAGCATGGGCATTTGGCTAGGGGACAGGAGGTGTTGTTCATACTACACTGAACACAGCACCAGATCCACAGAGATATTTACTGTTTCTGATGTGCCTTGTTCCAACCCGTAAAGTGTGCACAAATCATCTTCTCCCTGACAATAATTTTGTGAAGATAATTCGTTAGTATCTGAAAGCGCTTAGCTGAGTGACTAGACCACAAACTCAGGTAGAAAAACTCAATAAATTAAAACTGACTTTAGATAAAAAAGACAGACATGATCCTCTTCCAGGGAAACCAATGGGAGTTTTATCTCCAACTCAAAAGGAATGTTGTGTAGTTAAAATCTCCTGCTGCTGATTTCTGGTTTTAAATTTCATTTTGCGATGAAAAGAAAAGCCATTTAATTAAAAATGCCAGTATAAACCAGGCAAAGTTCCCTTACGCTTTATTGTGTTCTTTGTATAATATTAGAAAAGCTACAGCACTAAACTTTTAAGCTCCTTCCTGAGGGTAAAATAACACAACAAACAATCATAAATTGCAGTTTAAACAAACATTTCTTATACTACCAAGCATAGTGCTTGCTGAATTACTTGATTACACCTTCTATCATTTAATAATTTAGACCATGGAATACCTCCTGAATCAGCTAGTTTCAAAACTATTATTATAATGGTCCAACAAATAATAATAGGAAGTGGTTTTCCATTTATGGATTAAGTAAAAGGGTCCCTTCCTGAAACAGAAATGTTTTCTTTGTTGTCCAGCTTGTTATTCCCACATAGAATTTTCACTCCCTGTAGTTTTTTGATGTTGTCTATAACAGCAAACATAATTTGTTTTTCTCTACATGGAATTCACTGACATAATTAAAAGGCTAGGTCTTTGTGATGTGGGGGTTTTTATACCCCTGGAACTTGAATCCACATTGCTACTACTTAGCTAATGTTTATTTATAATTATATAATGCTCTTGAAGGGTTTTGATAAGCAAATTCTGCCTATTCTGATTCCAGTGGATTTACTCTCATGACCTCAGTAAGTTAAGAATGGTTTTATATGAATTTTTTTTACTACTGAAACTACTTAATGAGGTTATCCAGTGAAACTCTCCTCACAGGTCATGGCTACTTGTCAAAAAAAAAAAAGAAAAGAAGGGAAGGAATCCTCAGACATTAAAAAGAGTATTATTGCATTGAAAGTAAGAGCATACCATTCACAGAACACCACCAAATATTTTGCATGTGCTTTGCCACTTGTACAGTGGTTTACCTTAGAGTGGGACATGGAAAATTCAGTCATGCTGCGTCTCTGCTGTGTTCAGCTCAGAGATTCTGAAGATCACTCTAGCCAGTTATATTTTATCAGCTTCAGTGGACTGTATCACAGGCCCCACATATGGCCGAAGATGCTGGATTTCTGTCATTACAGACTATGACAAATCAACCTGTCTGGAGGAGAGAGAAGATATCATATCACTCTTATTTGGGGAAAACACCTCCAAACCATAGAGAACATTATCACTGTGTAGTTTCCAACCTACAAAACACAATCATGAAAAGAAACATAAAAGAAAATTAATGTCCTTCTATTGAAATAAAATTCAAATAATCATGACATTAAACAGTGAAGAGAAGAACCAGATCAAGATATCAGTAGTGGAACAGCAAAACCTTCTCCAACTTCATAGCAGACCTAAGACAATTTTTAGCAGCATGTCTACTAACGATCATATATTTTCAGTGATAAAACTCTAAGTGCTTTGAAGGGCAACAGCTGTTGGTAGAGTTTGTCTATTTTTTGAAATAAACTATTGGCTCATTCATTTTTGGTTCACTGTTTGATATGCAATGTTACACAGGTTAAAAAAAGCCCTCCACAACATTACATGAAAAGAGAAAAATATCTGTTAAAGTGTTCCCGCACTTAGCAGTAGTACTTTTGGTAATTAAAGACTATATGCCCTATTCTCTTAAAGATGTAAGAAGATATTTCTACATTCTCTTGACATATGAATAATGTTAGTAGCTGTGGTAGCTGGATGAAGTCTCTAGGAAGTAGGTGCTCATTTTCTGCAATGTTTCAGCATATCTGCTTCTTTGTCTATACTCTACCTTGTCATTGCTCATTTTGTCTCCTTACTGCTCTCTGCCACAGACTTTGCATCTCCAGATGAACCATGAGTAAAGGATAAAGGAGTAAAAGAGCTGCAATTTTAAAAGGCAATCAAGCCTGAACACAGAGCCCTTCAGCAGAAGCCTGAGGTTGGTTTATGATGGATGTAAATAATGCACAGAGGATGACCTTTCCCATTTCCCGGAACCCTTTTTCTCAGGTCTTTAACAGGATTCTGCCATGGAGCATAAAAATACCTAGCTAAGAACAAATTCTCTTTCTTTTTTTAAAAAAATTATTTTTTTTCCACTATGTTGGGCTCACCTGGCACTGTGACTAATGGATTTGCTTTACCACTTTTTATCCTCAGAATGGATGAAGTCAGAAAGTGTCAGGTGGTGTAAATGAGCAAATTGCTTCTTTTTAATTTCGTGTCAAGCCCCAACAAATCTACAGTACTTTTTTCCATATCTACACATATTTCAAATTTGTCAAAAAAGGAATTGAGTTAAAGTTTGAAGACAGGGATTTACTTCTGATATTTAATTTGAGCACAGCACAAACACAGGTTTTTTTTTCATTAAGAAGTTGGCACATGAAAAAATGCTTAGAGAAAACTTCAAATGGAGGTCTCCAGTGCCTAACTTACTACTCCAGTACCTAACATTTCGTTAAACAGCCTTGTAGCTAAATGTAAGATAACTGCCTTCTTCACAATGAGAACTAGCACCACACAACCAGCAATAGTTAAGGTCAACTTTAAGTTTGTTCTCAACCCACTCCAGCCAAATAAGTTTGTATTACATCTTGTAATCCACACCAGAACTCTCTATAGTTTCAGGAAATTCAGCTGAAGTCTTGATTCTTGGGGTCTCGAGGTTTCTAGCTCTCTGCATGTGGCATAGAATCAGTTCTTCTTTATTTGAAAAAAAAGTGAGAATATTTGTATTTTTATCTTTATTTTAAATGTCAATTTTCATTTTTTTTAGTGAAACTTCAAATTCAGATTCTGAGTCCTCTCTCCTCAATTGGATACCCTCTTCCCGTAGCCACCTTTGGTTTAGCTCAACCTTTTCCCAAGCAATTTAAAAGAGCCTGAAGATAAAACAATCTACGCTTTTGTTGTACTCGGGCATAGGGGTTACACAAGTACAACTATAATAATTTAAATTACTCTCAGTTGCACTAAATTTTTAAATAGGCTGCCCTATTTGAGAAGTTTATTTCCTCTGATCTGAATTTTTCTAGTCAAATCACTTTAGTTTTATGTTGCTTGAAGTCTAAAGAGATTTAGGGCCGCAGCCCCCTGCTAAGGCTTACGTGCCATCTTGACCCCAAAATTCCAACTTTAGTAGAACTGCTGAATTAAGCAAAGAAGAAAAATGTGCAACACGAGGTGATGTAAAACCTCTTTCTCTCTGCAATAAGTTGTTTTGCTCAAGTGGAAACTAGCCTTTCTCAGGTTGAAATAGTACCTTTCGTATACATATGTGATTTACCACCATAATGTTCTCTTCTCTTTTCATGATCCTGGGTGATTTCTTGCACAACTCCTTGGCTATTAATGTATTGAAAATTTAATTGCACTACAATTTCCATTTCATCTGCTGACATTCTGTTTTATTAGGCTTATGAATCACAGGAAAACAAGAGACAGAATTTAGTAGACAAATTTCTCATTTTCACTTGGTAGGAATATAAGGCTTTTTCTCCTAAGTTGTGTTCATGGAATGTTGCTGGAGTCCAGGGAAGCCCCTGGAAAACATCCTTATTAACTTTAGTAAGAGTTGCAATCAGAGTGAGAGCCTTGGCACTTTTCAGTGGATTTCAGCCAAAAGCAGTTGTGATTCTGGAAGAACTGCATGGGAAGTGAATTCGGAGACTTCACCTGACCCTGTTATTTGGGTCAGATGTGAATGGCAATGTGACTGGTTATTTTTCCATTGCATAGAAGGTAACATGCCTTTGCCTCCCCTAAAGCATGTGTACCTTTGAGAAGGTAATCTAAATCTCCTTCTTCTACCTGGCTATCTATTTTCATAAAATTCTGTAGTAATGACTTCCACAAATACATGTGAGACTTCAGGTTAAACTAGTCAACCAGTTCAAAAGTAGGGGAATATAGACAAACACTTGCTCACACAGTGAGGGACAGACTGAGGGGCAAGGAGCAAGACAGGAATCTCATTAGCATCAACACCGCTCAACAATGGTTTGTCTCAGAAGAAAACCCAGCTTAAATTTCAAGAGCCTGATTTAGATGAGCTATTTTCTACAGTTACTAAATGACTGCAAAAGTATTTTTACTGGCTTACCCGCAAGACATTTCTGTTTCCTGTATCAAGATGGACTGTAAAAAACCAATAGGCTTGCATCAAGTAGCAGAGATCATGAAGCAGTTTGTTTCTAATGATTGAGTCATAAAAAGTGCATGGGAGCACATTAAGCCTTCAAGCCAGCCAAAATGCTTTCTCTCCCAACAGACAGAAAAAAATATGATTAGAAATACTGTGAGTAAAGTAGAATTGTGGATACTGAATTGAAAATAATGAGACTTCATTACTTTTTCCACTAGGAAAACTGGCTAATTTTAATGGTGTTTTTAAGAGACAGTCACTCTATGTCTGACTGCCAGGTATTTTGATAATAAAAGCAAGAATGACTAAATTAACCTTGTTATATCAAGCAAAAGTAAAGCAGCGTATCTACTCATGGTAGAATTTCTCACATAGCTTTTTGACACACTTCCTGGAGTGATGAAGTGCATTGATTTCTATCTCTCTATAATCCAAAATATGCATCAATGCATGCAGCATGGGGAATAAATAGGAAGAACTAGAGATCTATGTGCGGTCGCAGGGCCATTATCTCATTGCAATTACAGAGACATGGTGGGACAGCTCACATGACGGGAATGCTGTCACAGACAGCTACGTGCTTTTTGGGAAACACAGGCCTACAAGGTGAGGTGGTGGAGTTGCTGTTTATGTCAAAGAGCAACTGGAATGTAGAGCTCTGCCTGGGGACGGATGAAGAATGAGTCGAGAGCTAATGGGTAAGAATTCAGGGACAGGCTAATATGGGTGACACTGTCGTGGGTGTTTACTACAGGCCACCTGACCAGGAAAAGGAAGCTAATAAAGCTTTCTGCAGACAGCTTAAAGTAGCCTCATGATTACAGGCCCTGGTTCTTATGTGGAGACTTCAACCACCCTGGTATCTGCTGGAAAGACAACACAGCAGTCCAAGAGGTTCCTGCTGAGCATTGCTGATAACTTTTTGACACAGGTGGTGGAGGAGCCAACGAGGAGAGGTGTGCTGCTGGACCTTGTACTGACAAGCAAAGAAGGACTGGTTGATGGTGTGAAGGTTGGGGGTAGCCTTGGCTGCAGTGACCATGAGATGGTGGTGTTCAGATCCTGTGTGGAGGAAGCAGGGCAATAAGTAGGATCACAACCTTGGACTCAGGAGAGCTACCTTTGGCCTCTTCAAGGACCTACTTGGAGGAATCCCATGGGTTTGGGCTCTAGAAGATAGGCGGTCCAAGAGAGCTGGTTACTGTTCAGGCATCACTTCCTCCATGCTCAGGATCAGTGCATCTCCATGAGTAAGAAATCAAGCAAAGGAGGCAGGAGACCTGCATGGATGAGCAAGGAGCTTCTAGCAAAACTCAAATGGAAGACAAAGGTCTACAGAATGTGGAAACAGAGACAGGCCACTTGGGAGGAATACAGGAACATTGTCAGAGCATGCAGGGAAGCAATGAGAAAGGCTAAGGTCCATCTGGAATTAAATATGGTAAGGGATGGCAAAGACAACAAGAAGGGCTTCTTCAAGTACATCAGCAGCAAACGGAAGACTATGGAAAATGTGGGCCTGCTGTTGAATGAGGTGGGTGCCCTGGTGCCCTGGTGATGGAGGATACAGAGAAGGTGGAGTTACTGAATGCCTTCTTTGCTTCAGTCTTCACTGTTAAGGCTGGCCCTCAGGCACCCCCAGTCCCTGGAGATAAGAGAGAAAGCCTGGAGAAAGGAAGACCTTCCCTTGGTCAAGGAGGATCAGGTTAGAGATCATTTAAGCAAACTGGACACTCACAGATCCATGGGCCCCGATAGGGTGCACCCAGGAGTACTGAGGGAGCTGGCAGATATCACTGCTAAGCCACTCTCCATCATCTTTGAAAGGTCATGGAGAACAGGAGAACTACTTGAAGACTGGAGAAAAGCCAATGTCACTCCAATCTGCAAAAAGGACAGTAAGGAAGACCCAGGGAACTACAGACTGATCAGTCTCCATTCCTGGAAAGGTGATGGAACAGCTCATTCTGGATGTCATCTCTAAGCAAGTGGAGGAAAAGAAGGTCATCAGGAGTAGTCAACATGGATTCACCAAGGGGAAATCTTGCTTGACCAATCTGATAGCCTTCTATAATGGCATGACTGCTTGGGTAGATGAGGGGAGAGCCATAGATGCTGTCTACCTTGACTTTAGCAAGGCTTTTGACACTGTCTCCCTTAACATCCTCATAAGGAAGCTCAGGAAGTATGGGCCAGGTGAGTGGACAGTGGGGTGGATTGAGAACTGCCTGAATGGCAGAGCTCAGAGGGTTGTCATCAGTGGTGCAGAGTCTAGTTGGAGGCCTGGAGCTAGTGGTGTTCCCCAGGGGCCAGTACTGGGCCCTGTCTTGTTCAACTTACTCATCAATGACCTGGATGAAGGGACAGAGTGTATCCTCAGCAAGTTTGCTGATGCCACAAAACTGTGAGGAGTGGCGGATACACCGGAAGGCTGTGCTGGCATTCAGCGAGATCTGGACAGGCTGGAGAACAACCTGATGAAATTCAATGAGGGCAAATGTAGGGTCCTGCACCTGGGAGGAATAACTGCACACACCAGTACAGGCAAGGGGCTGACCTGCTGGAAAGCAGCTCTGTGGAGAAGGATCTGGGTGTCCTGGTGGACGACAGGTTAACCATGAACCAGCAGTATGCCCTGGCTGCCAAGAAGGCCAATGGCATCCTGGGGTGCATTAAGAAGAGTGTGGCCAGCAGGTCGAGGGAGGTTCTCCTCTTCCTCTACTCTGCGCTAGTGAGGTCCCATCTGGAGTACTATGTCCAGTTCTGGGCTCCCCAGTTCAAAAAAGATGAGGAGCTACTGAAGAGAGTCTAGCTACGAGGATGATGAGGGGACTGAAGCATCTGTCCTATGAGGAAAGGCTGAGGGAGCTGGGCTTGTTTAGCCTGAAGAAGGCTGAGAGGGGATCTTCTAAGTGCTTATAAATATCTTAAGGGTGGGTGTCAGGAGGATGGGGCCAGACTCTGTTCAGTGGTGCCCAGCGACAGGACGGGCACTAACTGAAGCATAGGAAGTTCCGTTTGAACATGAGGAAGACCTTCTTTACTCTGAGGGTGACAGAGCACTGGAACAGGTTGCCCAGAGGGGCTGTGGAGTCTCCTTCTCTGGAGATATTCAAAACCTGCCTGGACAAGGTCCTGTGCAGTCTGCTGTAGGTGACCCTGCTTTAGCAGTGGGGTTGGACCAGATGATCCCCAGAGGTCCCTTCCAACCCCTACCATTCTGTGAAAATTATACTGAATCGAATGTGACCAACCTGAGTTTGAACCACTGTCTTGAAACCAAACTTAACTACTTGAACAAACTGTGAATGGGACTTAAAAATTATCTAGTTCCTTCTGCCCTAATAGTACTGCTCACTTGGGTGCACACAAAAATAAACAGAACATTCTTAATTAGCTCATCTGAAAGAAGTGCCTCCTAAGGCATATCTTCCTAAGCTCTATTTAGAATTGTAAAGTTGTCATCCTAAGGGGAGAAATGTAACTGTTTTCATGCTTCTGCTATGTAGTCTTAAGTTAATGAGTTTGCACTTGGATTTATTAATTAACATGTTTTGTATTCTTTCTATAAGAAGCTTGCCCAAGACTCTGTTAGTCAGAATCTAATATGTGAAGATTTAATGCCATTAATTGTCTAAAAAAGACAAGCGTGATTATTTGGCTGAGTAACTTACGTCCATATCTTGATGAATTTTGAATGCTGCTGCAATTCCCACTGAAAAAAGACTATTTTAAGTAAACACACTGATTACCTCTACTTGTATATTGAATGTGAGAGTGAAGCGTATAATTCTAAATTTATTTTAGTATTAAGGTAAATCACTACCCAAGTTGTAATTGCCTTACTCTTAAGAACATCTATTTCCGAGTTAAAGACAGAACTAAATGTTTTTTGCTTTTCAAGAAAAATAAGTCTTAAAAATAAGATGTTGAAGATGCAGAAAAAAGATAGCGTAGATAAGACACTCCTACCTTTTCAATAAATAAAATAATTTACAGAATGTATCTGGTTGTAGAAACGCAACACAAATTATAATGATCAACAGACCCAATGGATTTTCTAGGTGTCAATACAGCTTGGATCATTCTTCCTGTCACAGCAGAAGCAACAGAATTACGTCTGTAAGTGTGTATCTCAGCTTATGCAGTCACTGGGTTGATCAGCTGCAAACGGTATCTAGAGTTGGTAAGCCACAGAAAAGCCATACTGCTACACTGGAAATTGACACAGTTGCCAGCACTATGATGTAGGGAGTTAGGAGAAGCCAGATAAACATGTCTCATTTACAAATACAAATTTTGGCAGGGTCTATACATTCTCTTCTGTAAAGTGAGGAAAGTCTCCATCAAATTTAGAGAATTTACTGAATTTCAGAGATGGATTGGAGTAACTAATTGAATTAAAAGAAACACTTTGGGTATTACCTCTTTTTGAAATGTCTGCTTGGAGTTCTTTGCTTACATTGTTAGTGTATTTAAGAGGATTGAAAAAGAAAAACCAATGTTCACAGAATGTCTGTGAAATAACCCCATTTTCTCAGCCATTTTCAAATGTTAAAAATAAAACTCAGTACAAACACATCAGAAGAGAGAAAAAGAAACTAAGCATGATAAATATGCTTTTGCCCGTCTGCTTTGTTACTCTGTGATGTGATGTGATGATTTCTCATAGAAATAATATGCCTGAAAAACCATATCTGCGTAGTATTACATTTGATCGGTTTGATTGTTGTAGCATTACAGCTGAAGGCTGATCAATATCAAATTACCTTGAACAAAGTGAAGTCTACAGCACAGTTGGAGCATTCCAGTGTGTTAAAGATAACAACATAATTTGCCAGTACAAATCAATTGCCTTTTTCATTTGCTGCCTCATCATCGAACTTGTACTTGATTCTGAGGTGTGGCTCCAAATTCTGATCTGTTATTCTGGAGAAAGGAAATACAAATCACAGACCTTCTTTACCATCGCCACATAATATGAATGTCACGTGGATAATTTAGAATTATTTCAATAAATAATGTTGAACCTTGTCTGAGACAGTTATAAGACTAGTTCACTGGGTCACATTCAGACACCGAAGGCCTCTGGCGCCTGCAGTGTTCCATGTGGCAATTGCATGCTGGTCCACCTGAAGGTAAACACATGTACACCAAGTTTTCCCATTACTAATCTAGCTGCTTGAGCACTTCTCTGGATGTTCCAGACTGGAACATCAAACAAGGGTAAGACCATGCAGCTTTTATTTTTGCATTAAGCCCCTGTTGTTGGGGTTAGGAAGAGCTCCCCCAGCTGAGGTTAGCATGTGGTTACTCTAGTAGGACAGGGGTTGAGGTTGTGTATATTCCTGGGATAGGTTTAGCAGTAAACACAGCTCTAAAAATCTTTTCAAATTTATTTTAATGCAATCCTCCTCTTCCTATTTTTGATTGTATCGCATAAGTTATTGTAAACACATTTCTGGCATCAGTAGTCAACCTGCAATCTCTACTTGGCAAACCTCAGTCCAAGTATTGCCTACATCGAGATTTCAATCAATGTTGTTAAGTGGCTGGGTAAGCTGGCTTGCTTTCTTGACTACGCACTTAGTTCTTTATAACCAATTTGAACTCAAACTGATCCAAAACCGCAGGACCCTGAATAGGGACTTTCCACACCACTGCGCACACAGCCCTGGGAGGTTTGTTTGGGCAGTCACTGCTGTCAGCCCCCACAATGATGATGTTTATGAATGTTCTAGATCTAAACACAGTCTTAAAGTGTTCATTGTTTTGCAAAATAGAGTCTGGGTGTTCTGTATTTCACAGGATTAAGCCTATCATAGGTATGTTTAATTATCCTGTTTCAGGTTCAACTGTATTATTAAGACAGACCTAGCAAACTTTTGCTGTTAGACAAATCAGCCCAAGTGATACTTGCAGTCACTTACCTTTTTCGTATTTACTTCATGAGGAATCAACACTGCCTGCTGAGCTTGATACATTCATAGTGAAACATACTTCCTGGTACAATCCTGGGTGATACAATCATGTCTTGAATATAAAAATTAAACTTCTAGTTATTCAAACAAGAGCTCTTCCAAAACCTGAGATTACATCTGGAACAAAAATTGACTTATAATCAATTATGATTTACTGATTCATAATCAGTCCTCACATTATTTAAATCCCCATTCAAAATAGAAAATTACATCACATTCAGAATTATTACACACAAATATATCGTTTGGTTTCTTCTTCTCCCTCCTTCTTTCCACTCTCCATCTGTCGAAAATTCTGGGTATGAATTTTTAGTTAAATGCAGTTCAGGTCCTTCTTTCCTTACTAATACTACCATTTGGAAAGTGTAGCATTCAGTGTGATGATAAGTACAATTTGGGGGGTGAACATTTCTCTTGGTACTTTTGGTATGACATAGTTATAATCACATAGATCTCTATTTCTAATGAGTTCACATATTAACATTTCACATGAATTCCTTTGATTGTGTAGTTCATTAACAAAACAGTCAGCAGTCTCACCTGACAGCTTGTTATTGAAAGCCATGTTCCCCAAACACTGTTCTTGCATAGATCGAAGTATTTTTGAAATCTTTTTATCAACATTTCTAGCAGTTTTACAATTTTCCTCATGCTTACACAGGTAAGAAGGCAGGCTGTCAAATCCTGGAGTCCAGCACAACTTTGTTCTAGATTTCACACTTCTTAAATGTCTATTGTTTTTCCAGGAAAAATTTGGAAGCATTCCAACTGTTGGTTGAAATTCATCTCATCAACCTTCATCTACTGAATTGTGAAGGATAAAGTTTACTCTCAGTCATCTGAAGACATTCCTGTTATGACAGACACATGGGATAAAGTGGCCTCTGAAAGTGCCTGTGTCTCTCCATTTTGTAAGGCTAGAACAGTCAACAGAGAGTGCAGTACCTTCAGAACGTGATTCTACTCATTGTAAGATTTAGATGTCTACAGTTAAGTGAGGTGAGATCAAACACCTCTCTCTCCCATAATAGCTACTCCCAAGCTGGGGCTTCAGATATCAGAATTTTTGTCAAAGATTTAGCTTGCCAACAGTTTCTGAAACAGAAGAGCAATTCAGAGGTGCTCTGAAGAAATAGATTGTCTTCTCTGGTTCCACACCATGTGAAATATTGCAGACCTCCAAAAGTTACACATTGACCATCAAAGGCTGTGCTGTGCCTGCAGTCCTTGGTAGCTACACAGATCGTACAGCCCATCTGATGCTACAACACCACCCTCTCCCAACACTCACCCTTAAGAAATGAGGATGGGCTCACCCAAACTTTTTTCATCTAATTTCTATGTATCTTGCCTTAAATTTTTATATCCCTTTCACCGCTCTGCACTTTCTCAATATGGGGATTTAATAAAGGCCCTAAGGGAGGCTGGCCACTGCAGATATTTCTTATCGGTATATTTCATCCCTCAGACAAAAACATCAAACAAATAAAATAAGGGTCTGGAGTTGCCAATGTCATATCTGAAAATTGCTGTTATGATTAGGGTGTCTTTATTCCTCAAGCAACCTGGAGTTTGTTATGCACAGGTCAGGCTGTAAGTCAGAAGATATGGGATGACTCAAAAGCTAGAGAGAACATAAAATTATGTGGCTTCAGCTTAAAGAATTGTAGGTAGAGAGAAATTAAGGATGGAAGGCTTATTAAACAGTCTAGTTCAGTCTTTGCCAGCATGGGATTATTCCCTGGAACGTATTATACAGCATGTTATCCAAAATTGTTTCCATATGTGATTCTGCTCTGGAAAGAGCCTATAAAAGTGGTCTGGTACAGTGCCGTTCTGATTGAATCAGTAAGTTCTCTCTTGGTTGCACAAAGTTTGCAGAAATATTTTTTTCCTATCGGTTGAAGACATCCACTCTTTCAACCATACACGCTACCACTTACAATAGATGTTCTGTGCAGCACCCTTACCTTTATTTGCTTTGTGTAACTCCACATCATGCCTCGGCTCACTCCCATTGCCTTAGGCATACTGTGATGCAGGAAAGAGGATGGAGGTAACAGCAGAGGCAGATGCTTTATCAGAGATAAAGCGATACAGATTCTTTGTATTACACACATGTGCAGTGAGACTTACAGCATGCATACTGTATCTTCCTTTCACAGCTGTTCCTCTCCTATTTCTGAGACCACAGATTCTGAATCTGACCTAATGAATCCTTCATTATTCTCAACTTCCTTCTGATATTACCACTGAAATTATTCAAATATTACTACCACTCTCCCCAAGAGACCTGCCTTTTAGCTTTAGGTGAATGAATGAGTCATTTACCTGAACCATGAAGTTGCTGAGATTATTATTCTACCTCATAGTAAGCTGGTTTGCTATAGTTTAGTGCCCCTTCATCTCTTCGGCTCTAAGCGTAACCTTTTCATTTTTCTCTTTGATTTTATTCATAGTTCTTTTCTTTTTCCATTTCACAGTTTTAAATTCAAAATTCCTTCTAGAACTGGAACATAATTTTGATTTTCTTGACCAGAGTGATCAAACAGGCCACAATTTTTACTGGGTAAGATTTATCTTTGTCAGTTCTATAGAGTTCATTTCAGGCTTTATGTAAGTAGCTCTCCTCACTTTATTAACAGCTTGTCCATGCTTTAAAGTCAGATGCAGGCTGGGTGGGGGGGAATGACACTTACGCCTTCTGACTGCGAGGAGCAGATGTGTGCCCACTGGCTTATTCACTGGAACAGCTCATCTGGAATCTCTCAAGGTTCTCAGCCAACTAGCCATTTAGTTTTGAAATCTTTTTTCCCCTATTATTCATCAGATTCCTGTTCTTTGAAAGTTTTGAAGCTCTTAATTTTTATGCTGATTTCAAAACAGTCCAAATTCTAATGCCATCGAGCTGCTTTTTAATCATTCGCAACCACAGGGTAGTGCTACATTCTCACCACTGCCAGGGGATGTCAGCAGCTCTGTCTCCACGACTTTAACATAAATTATGCTTTTTTTTTCTCAGTCTTCTCTACTTGCCTGTCAACATTATCTTTTCTCTTCACAATGTCCTTACACTGTTTCCACACTGTGGCAGGCAGGCAAGCAAGCACAAAGCATAACACAGGCGCCTTCTGGAAACCTGACCTGCCCTCTCAGCTTGAAGCCTTCTTGCAGACAGGCTGCTCAGGTGCTCTGGTGCAGTACTATGCTACCAAATGAATGAATGTGGAGATCTGAGGGCCCTGAGAGCTGCAGTTAAGCACGCCTACGTTTATACTGGCTGGCTCTCTACTGTATGACCAGTCAGGCTTAAAAATGCAGTGTAGGTTTAATGGTCATTACATATAGATTCCCTATCACCAAAGCAGAGTTATGCCTCTGCAGTTCACTGCAATCGTCTTTTCTCACAACCACAACAGCATCTGTGGGGATGGAGTACTTACAGAAATCCTGCTTCAGACTTTCCCACTGTGTTTTCTAGGCTGAAACTCATCTTGCCTGCTGTAGAGTCCTCTGCCTCATCTTTTATATCTTACTCTGCCTCATCTTTTGTATCTTACAAGAGAAAAATTCACTTTGTCAGTCCTTATTCTCACTGCCTGCTGTACTGCAGCCTGAGGCTCCCAGGTGCATCTCAGAGAGAGAGGGCAGTGTTGACTGCAGCAGTTAAAGCATTAAGCAGATACCCTGGGAACCTCAGCTGTATTTTTTACTCTGTCACAGTCTTGCTGAAGGACTGTGGCCAACTCCTGGAGCCTCTTTCTGCTTCAGTTTCACCATTTTTCATATGAAGATGATATTGGCTTCCTTTATAAAATGCTTTCAGGCCTACTGAAGTAAAATATCCTGCAAGAGAAAAGCTATTATTGCTTGGCTGATGCAGCCCTTGCTATTTTCTCATCACAGGCACAGAAACAGAAGTGTTTTATAGCTACAGCTCACCTACCTGATTGAGGAAGTTTCTCCTAATCATGGGAGTGAAGGGCTCAGAGCCCTCCCAGAGCCTCTGGCTTCGGCACCAGACCTGCAGTGGGTCTGCCAACACTGCACTTTTCAACTTTCAGCTTTCCAAAAACTTTGCAGTCCAAGTATTTATTTATTTTTTATGCTGGAGGGGAAAAAAAGAGAGAAAATAGAAGTTGGATAATTTTCATGTTGTACCATCTGTGATTTCTGTTTCTGATCTGGTTACAATAGTAAACTTCTGTTGTGACACCCAAAAAGACTGGAAAAGGTCCATTCTAGTTGTTTTCCCTAGGCTATGTTGAGTGAATGTTCAGCTCCCTGAGGATGAAGTGTACCGATGTAAATTTACTGTGATAGAGCCACACTGCTGCTGATTGTTGCAGAACTACCACTGAGTAGTAAATGCTTCACTGCTCTGTTACCCAGGGGGCTGAGCATTAACTACACTATTGAACAGCAAATGCTTATCATCCGCTATAATTCAAACTATATAAATCACTGAAGAGAGACAATGTGCCTGCAGGGAACTCACATGGTCTATAAAAATGTAAAAATCTGAATTATATTTAGCTGACAGAGCTATACTTAAAGAAAAAAAAAATCTTAGACATTGACTCATCTTCATTTCTATCTACTGTACTGAAGCTTTGGTGGAGTTTAATCTTTTCTGCAAACATTTTAATCTTTAACAATATTTTTTAAAAATAGGGTTAAGTAATAAAAGCTATTACTCTTTGTATCCTTTCTCCTCCAACCATTCATGCAAAACATGGAATGATCTCTTTTAAGCCCATCCTTGGAGCAAAGCAAAACACCAGTATTTTTTCTTCACTGGAAATATCTCTACTTTGCTTAAAAGAAAACCTAACAGAAGGTTTAAAATATCATGGTTGTAACACGTGCATCCACTGAAAGTAGAAGACACAGTTCCCTCTTGTTTAAAGACACAGTTCTTCAGATTATGCAAGGATTGTTACACTGAGAGAAGAAAGGCAACTTAAGACTTTCCTCCAAGGAACTGTACTGTGATTGAAGACATAAACTTTCATTCCTGGATAAGCAAACACATAATCTGGACACAAGTATCTCCATTCCTGTCAATGAATTACTCATGTCTATGAACCTAAGCATACACGAGCATTTGAAGCGTCATAAGACTTTGTAATAAGCTGGTCCTGCATATTCCTTAACGTATACATCAAATAGCTTCTGTTTCGTCTTCTCAACCATGCAATAACCTCTGGATGGGCCCCACCAGTCGTTCTGTAATTATCATGGACTGATTACACAATTTACTGCAGAGCTGAGGCCTTCAATACTATTCTGTGCTAGAAAACAAAATCATCCCTAAATGTCTATCAGTAGAGAAGTAAAACACGGTAACCTTTAATATACAAATGCAATTACACAAAAAGACAAAGAACAAAACCAGAGGAGAAAAGTCTCAGGGGAGAACTGGTATGGGACTTTCCGAGTGTTCCATGTAGCATTCAGAGAGCTGATGAAAGATGTTTGAGAGCAGAGCTGGAAAATAATCACAAGCAACTAATGTTTCGAAGGAATCAGAATCAAAATCAAATAATACTAAGGTTTTTGTTATTTCCCACCAACTTCTATCCTTCATGAAGAAGTTGTTCTCATGAAACAAAAAGGATTTTGATTTTTTAATCTTAGAAAAGATAATGTCATCAATAATTTATGTTTGATTTTTTTTTCCTTACACAGAGAAAATACCTGCAAATGATTAGCATGGTTCTTCTACCATAGTTTGTTTGCAAGCCTGAACTAACCATCAGTAATGAGGGATTTTGAACAGAAATGTAGTTAATCAACGCAAATATGTTTCAAACACTAAAAGGAAATCAGAAAAGAGTTCTCCCAGCACAGAAAGCTACCCACATATAGATTTAAAGATTACTTTGTAAGAATGCAGCAAATAATGACAACATACTTTGCTAGCGTTATCAGGGCACCTCTTTATCAAGAATGTTCATAAGAGTCTTTCTGCATATATTCCCAATGTGCCTTCAAGGTCTTGCTTTGAGATGTCTCCAGATGAAAAGCAGATAATTAACTCTAAACAAAATTGAGGAAGCTCAGAGAAAACCAAGAAAATCTCCAGAAGTCTGGTCTTCTAAAGGCAACTGTTTCATACAGGCAGTGGCTTTATATTCTATGGGCTATAATATGTTCATCAGGATGTCAACACCGAGAAGAGAGCAGAATATACTAAGAAATTGTAGTAAAAAGTGCTTAATTTGGGATTAATGGCACAAAATTAATATGATACAGCAATAGTTTAATATGCTGGCAAAATGAACACTTACAAGTAATTCTCCAAAATGTACACCAGCTGCAGAATTCCAGATGAATTTAAGATGTTAGTCCCATGGGACTACTCAAGTGAAAATGAGCTCATGCTTCAGTATTTTCAGATCAGAGCCATATGCTGTACACTAGCACATTTGCAGTATTAGTACCTTGCATTAAATTTCTTAGAGCATTATTGAATCTAATTTCCAGTGCCCACAGTCAGCAAACTTCTGTCATTTCCCTTTGGAGATAACTCTACAATCTGGATCAGCCCTACATAATATTATTCTAATACTAAGATGAAAGTATCTCCCTCATTTGAGTAAACATTAGACATTCGTAACTTTAGGCGTCTGGAAAAAATCAGGTGATGAATAACCACCGGTTTTAAAAAAATTCTCCTGATGTTACTCATTAGTTGGTGCAAACTGTTGCAGTGCTACCAGCAGAAATGGAGAGGTGACATTTCACACCAGTGAGGATCTGGTGTGTAGCCTACAGTGTTAAGCACGTGTGTGAATACCTGCATAAGCGCAGTGCAGGTGAAAGCAGTCCCTTCCTCTTCTGGCATATCATGAAGTCTCATGCATTAATACTCAGACCTTTTAGTTTGTTTTTCTCCTAAACATTCTTAGCTTCCCCTTGACAAAAAATAATCTGTAAGTGAAAAAAAAATAGACCTCTTGAAAATATGACAATTGCATTATATTCGAGACCCACTATTACACTCCATGCTCATTATGTCCAACCTAAAAACGATATTAAAAATCTCATTATTTTGTTGCTGGCTTTTCTACTTAATTATTACCACAACAGGCAGGTAATCATTATGCTGATTACTCATGACTGAGATGTAAATAGCTCACGTGGGGGTTAATAATCAGATAATAACAGTAAGCACTGGTTCTGTATAATTAAGTCAAATGACATGATTTATACTAGTGCAAACCTACCTCTAAAATGAAACATTTTATGATATTACTGTCTTTCCACATAGCCCTACACTTTGCAAGCATGCTATATCTGGAGATTGCTTAAACTCTAAAATTTTTGGCATTCACGAAATTTTAACTGAATGGGGACATTTTGTTTCAAAATTGCAGTAATCTATTTGTCATTAATGTTAGATAACATTAATTAAATTTCCTTTTTCAGTAGCCCACACTTCACAAAATCACAGAATGGTTGAGGCTGCAAGGGACCTATGTAGGTCTTCTTGTCCAACTACCCTGCTCAACTAGGGCCACACTTCTTGATTGCTTCCAGAAACTCCATCACCTGTGCATCATAATATTCCTGTAAGCACATGCTGAACTGCTAATGTGGCCAATGACAAAATTATCATAGATTTTCTAAAAATAATATATAATTTATAACACAGAGACTGTCTTGTATTAACTCACGACTGGAAGGAAGTGTTAATTGCCATGCTTAACATTTAACAGTTGTGTAAGCACTGGCAGTGCTAGGTGTAAAGAAAAACAAGGCATCGCCGAATCACAGGCCAATTAAAAACAGTAAAAGGGATGGTTTTCTCAAGCTATAACCATTCAAGGTATGGCTAACTATTTTTAGCTGAATACTAAAATAACTTAAATTGCTGGCTCTATTAACTCAAAACTCTCTTTTTCAACTACAGGAAATTAAATGGCAAGATGCAAGAAACATTTCACAGATATAAAGGTTCTTTTATCTGATTGATTACTCGAGGGGAGTTCTGGAAGCTACTAACAGATTTTCATTTTTGCTGAGGGTCAGGTGGGAGTCAACATTTCTAAGTATGAGTCATAACTTACTTCTTCAGTAGTTCTACTGACAGAAATGAATTTTGGGAAAGGGGTGGGTTTTCCTCTATGTGACTTCTTAATGTGGGAATTATTTTTTAAATATTTTTGAGGTTTATTTGTGATTTCATTGAATTTGTGTGGCAAGGTTTTGGTAGCGGGAGGGCTACAGCGGTGGTTTCTGTGAGAAGCTGCCAGAAGCTTCTCCTGTGTCCAACAGAGCCAGTGCCAGATGGCTCCAAGATGGACCCACTGCTGGCCAAGGCTGAGCCCATCAGTGACGGTGGTGGAGCCTCTGTGATATCGTATTTGAGAAGGAAGAAAAACCTTGCGTAATGGCATTTGCAGCAGGAGAGAGGAGTGAGATGATGTGAGAGAAACAACTCTGTAGACACCAAGGCCAGGGAAGGAGGGGGAGGAGGTGCTCCAGGCACCAGGGCAGAGATTCCGTGCAGCCCGTGGAAGGGACCCCATCCAGGAACAGGTGGTTGTGCCCAAAGGAGGCTGTGACCCTGTGGAGAGCCCCCAGTGGAGCAGGCTCCTGGCAGGACCTGTGGACCTGTGGAGAGAGGAGCTCATGCCGGAGCAGGTTTGCTGGCAGGGCTTATATGCCGGAGGGGACCCACACTGGAGCAGTCTGTGCCTGAAGGACTGCACCCCATGGCAAGGAATCACGCTGGAGCAGTTTGTGAAGAACTGCAGTCCATGGGCAGCACCCATGTTGGAGCAGTTTGTGGAGGACTGTCTTCCATGGATGGGACCCCTTGCTGGGAAGAGTGTGAGAAGTCTTCCCTTGAGGACGAAGGAGTGGCAGAGACAGCGTGAGATGAACTAACTGCAACCCCCATTCCCCATCCCCTCTGCACTGCTCTGGGGGAGGAGGTAGAGAAAAGGGAGTAAAGTTAAGTCTGGGAAGAAGGGAGGGGTGGGGGGAAGGTGTTTTTAAAATTTGGTTTTATTTCTCATTATCCTAGTCCGATTCGATTGGTAATAGATTAAACCAGTCTCCCCAAGTCGAGTCTGTTTTGCCCATGAGGGTAATTGGTGAGTGATCTCTCCCTGTCCTTATCTCGACCCACTAGCCTTTTGCCATATTTTTTCTCCCCCGTCCATTTGAGGAGCGGGAGTGATAGAGCAGCTTTGGTGGGCACCTGGCATCTCTCTCTTTTCTTTTGTGTGCCTTTCCTTACATCATTTTGCTCTTAGCATTTTTGTATGAATGCATAGGGCTGAAGGCACAGGGATAGAAGTGTAGGGGTAGGAAAGGCCATCTTCCCTAGGGGAGGATTTCCTCTAGCTGTTACTTATTTAGCCACTCTTCCGATTTTCAGAAGTTCCTATAAAGCCCTGCCTCAACCTATTTAGCCAGAACAGGGTTGTAAAAACAGCCAGATACAGAATTCAGGAAGGAAATTTCACGAAAATTGAAGGAGAGGCAGGATAAATAGGCCTTTAGTTTGCTATCCTCCCAGCGTCAGCATCCACAGTTCATTCTACCTGTCTGCTACAGCTGCGGTTCCCAGTGACATCAGGTTGGGACAATCCCCAGCAGCACATTCCAGATGATAAACTGGAAAGCCTTGAGACAAGAAAAGCAGAGATCAATGGTCAGTGTAGAGGATGGTCTCTACTCCTCTCCAGCGTAGTGTCTAGGGGGATATAAGGAGTATAGTGTTTTTCCCTGGTGCTTGTTGTACTGCCAGGGTACCAAGTATCTATGGGTTGGATGGTCCATATTCCTGGAGATACACGATTAAATTAAATTGTATGCAGATTCTAATGCATACTCAAACTCTTAGTGTCAGCCTTCCACCTGGCACTGAGGTCAAAAATTCACTTGCATAGCACAGCATCTCAGCAACGATCATCAGAAATTGTGCATCAGGACCTATGCCTCACAGGCTAAGTTTTTTTAGCAGCTTTACAGATTCCTCTTCTTTTTCTACTGTGGATTTTTCACTGTTTCCCTTTATTTTATTAATGCCAGCCTGATTGAAAAGGGCAAGGAGAGAAGCAAACATTCTGCAGGGTAAACGGGAAGGGAAATGGACAGTAGCTTTTCTTAAAATGTCACTGCTCATAAGGAGCTTGTGACACCCCAGCATTATATAAGGCTGGCTTTTAAAAAGGTGTTGTTAAACATACACCGATTTCTTTCTTATTTTTAGCTTGCTATTTTAATCTCCTCCACACTGAGTTTTTAAAAGTATTTTGAGCTGCTACTTGTTACAATTTCTTGTCATGTATTCCAGCCACTGGAGCAATGCTGTCCCAAATCAAGACAAAGTAGGAACATTATGGCTGTCAAACAAAGGTACTGGTATCTGACAGAACCAGTTACTGCTTTAGGAAAAAAACTTCAAAGCCCTCCATGCACTGACTCGTTACAAGAACCCATTGTGATGGGATTTGGGATGCATGTGTGCATAGGTTGTTAGAACGCCTTTTAGTTTATTTGCACACATACTTTGACTGGATTATCCCTTGGGGTCAGCACTCATAGATTCTGACCCCAGCTGCAGCTGTCATTAGAGACATTACGTTTCATATGAATGAGGTCATGGCATTGAACCAACCAGCAGGTTTATTCCAGATTTTATGTGAGAAACTAATACTGAATAAATTTAGAGACACACAAAACACAGCTAATACATACATATATATGTATATATATAGCTTTTGATGTATTCAGCCTGAAAATTATAGAGAGGATCTATATCAAAGCTTTTTTGAGGTTGTCTCCTCTAAATGTAACTATCCACACAGAAAACAGTGGATAATAGGAATCTTCCTACTTTAAATGGATGTCAACTAAGCGTAGGTGATTATTTCTCAGTAAATATTTAGTATAAACCATTAAACACCTTCCTTAACATCAGTGTGCTCAGGGCTGCGCCTCCCTGGAGTCAAATCCTTTGTCTGAGCTGGACCACTGTCATCTGGCCAGGCTGCACCTTGGGCAAGGCTCAGGGCAGAGCAGCCCAGGGTGAGGTGGCCATTTCTCTGGAGTGGATTTAAGAATGACAGTAAAGGAAAGCTTGGGGGCTTTCAGGTTTCACACACTGCCTCAAGTCTTTATTTGGGACGTGGTAAGTGCTCATTTTTTGAGCTGAAATATTAAGGTTTAGGTTTAAGGTGGTTTAAAGCTGGGAAGAGGTGGCAGTGTTACTTCAGCAGCCTTCTCTCTGTGTTTTAAGGCTGGGAGATTCAGAGAATGAGACAACTCGAGCAGTAAGCACTGAAAATGCTCGTGGCCTTTTCATTCCTGTGCTTTGTACATCATTTATCTTCTCCAGCACTGACAGAAGCCCTGTTCTAATTGTAAACCTAAATCAGCTGCATATCGATCCCCGGGAGGTCTGATTATATTTGTTCGAAATAATAGAGATGAGTAGCTGACTCTCTAAAGACAATTCTAAACTTCCCCATGTAACAATTTAGATCTCGGATTAATGAGCTCTTAAGTAATTGGGTCAGCCATAAATAGGGTTGTTTGCAAAGACAGGAATACATTAATCTGTAAAGGTCATATTGCTAGTATCACTGGGAAGTATTACAATATTTATATCCCAGTTTTGAGGATCGATTGGGTGCAGTCAGATTGCATCTGTTCCTTTTAAAGATAAAGAGTGCCCAGCAGATTTCTTCCTTGTAGTCCAGAACACAGAGCAAATACTTAGGTTCAAGGCAGAAAACATTTTGTTTAAGTAGTCATGCTATTTACGTTAGTTTGTTTAAAGGGAATTTGGATACAGTATATCTCCTATGAAGAGTTGCAAAAAACAGTATTGATTTCTGATGTTTACTTCAGGAAGGAAGAAAAGACTTTCCTGGTGCTGGAGGTCCAAGGGATTATTACAGACAAGGGAAAAAAAACCCCAGGATCTGCTTGTTCAGTAGCTGTCTGATAAGGGATAAAATGTTCTCTACAAACCCTAGAGTTGTGTAGGGACTTCTGTATTGTATCCCACTATATTACAGTGGCCTTTCTTTCCTCAGCTCTTACAGGAACTCTTTTTGTACCATGCTGAGGAATAAATGATTTATTTTCAGACTTCTCTTCTGCCTTGTCTGACTTAACCTAGTATCCCAATAGTCTTTGGGAAGTATAAACTATAGTAAACCTAAAAAGGATGTGATTTTACAACCTTCCTTGCCTGAGCATGTCATGGGAATATAGGAAACATCAGCACTGTAACACTGAATGGGAATTGCTCACTCCCTGTTTGCTTAGCTTTGTACAAGTTCCTCACTGTGACTGTCTTGTCTCTTCCTGAGCTCCTCCATCAGACCGTTAGAGAATGAGAACTGAAGTGGTTTTCTAAGCCATTAAATTAGAAACAAACTACACAGTATACTGCTGTCTTCAGCAGATTTCTGGAGAATCTAAACCACATTGTTGCAGTTCTTATTTAACCTATGCAAACAAAAACCCCTTAGCATAAGATGCAATTAAAATAGAACTTATTCCATGAATCTTAGTTTAAATCTAATCCTGCTCTGTCCTAAAAGGAGCACAGAATAACTTGTATCTTAAATTTTCAGATTAAAAGTTTCAGGTTTTGAGTTGGGATCACAGGGGAAACAGTACAGCAGGCAATCGGTCAAGAAACCCAATGAAAAAGAATCAAGGTACTAAAATAGGCCAGGCTTAAAAAATGTCAGAGGAAAGAACTGGTAGCTGAATCTGAGCAAACACCTCCCCATGAATAATTTCATTATTTCTGTCTTATCTTCTGTATTTATAAAGTGTGCATGAACTGGCTAGGCAATTCTCACATGTAATCTTTATTTAAAATATATATGAATAAATTTCTCCAAAGTCCATACACATTATGAACTGCAAGGGAATAGTCACCAGCAAGCTCTGGGCGAGGCAGCTGGATCAATGGACAACTTCAATAGGATTACTTTGATTATATTAAAATAAACAATTTAAAATGCAAGAATTTTAAAGTTTCCATTTCAAAATACCTGCACAGTCAATATTGTTTGACTATTAGAAACAGAATTTAAACACCTCTTGAATTATTACAGAACAGAAAATTTATAACAGAAATGGACTAGGTAAAGGAAAAAATTAAACACCTACTCAAAATGAGAAAATTCTGCCAAAAGTATAATGTAACTAATATAGACCAAATGTCTTTAGTCAAATAGTTTAACTTCTGGAAAATGCAGTTTTGGGTTGATCAAATGTTATGACTTTTCAATAGAGTTCTGTGACTAATTCTACCAAAAAAACAGGGAAAGGTGTTCTCTAAGCAATTGGATTTCTGTCTAAAATCAACTAAAACAACAACAAAAAAATGAGCAAAGAAAATAAATACAAAATAAAGAAATGCTAAAATAACACAAAAATCCATTTCAACTAAGTCAACTCTGTTCAGCTTCACTCTGCAGACAGAATGAACACATGACCAGTTTGGGATAACACCTTCTTTTTATGATTAGCAGTTTCCAAATATAATTATTAGTAGGAGGCAATATTAGCATTTTGCCTTACATATAGCAACAAAATATGTGCTGGTTAGCTACACCTAATACTGTAATAAACCCAGAAAGGGTCAACAAATTGTGACTTAATGGGAGGATGGCACCACTTACTTGCTTAAGCTAGACAGCCCTGAAGGAGAATTGAACCAGGATGAAAGTCACTATATTCTTTTGTTTCATCTCAAATCTTATCTTGTATCTTGTTTCATCTCAAATATTCTCTTCACCAGATCTCCCAAGTAACCCACCCTAAAGACAGACAGAGCCACAAACAAGACTTTGTAAACTGCTTTCTGGCACAAGTTAGGACATGACTGAGATTTCAATACAATTTATGAAATGAAATTTGCAAAAGCAATATTACAAGGGTCCAATTTCTTTTTAAAAAAAGATTTTGCAGCTATGTTTGATTGTGAGACTTGCACGTTCTGTGGAAACAAACTGTGTTAAGCAAATAGCCAAACACTTTTACTTGTTCTTGTTCTCTCTTGGTCATTTTTATTACCTGCTTACTCTTGATAGAATTGTACTAGCAAAACAGTTATTGTAGGATAACAGCCACAAGCCGAAGCATCAATAACAACATTAACATATTATGGTTATATGAGAGTTTTGGAAAAGAATGCTCCTAAATTAAATTCATTAATGTAATTTATCTGCTGGCTTTCCTTGGGGAACTAATGCAGTCAGCTTTCTTGCATTTCAGAGACTGAAGTGGTCCATACCATTATCATCAAGAAATAATCATATCAAACATCTTTCAACATTTTCTCTGAGTTCAAACAGAGACAGCTGCAAACCGCACCACCTTATTTGCAGCGAATCTCTCCTGGAAGAACCTTTGCTGTCTTTTTTCATCCAGCCTTTTGTGGCAGTGTGCCTGCCAGACAGCCGGTCGCTCACCTCTCCCCTTCCACCCCAGTGGGATGCGGAGGAGAATGGACAAAAGGTAAAACTTGTGGGTTGAGATGAAGACAGTTTAAAAAGACAACAAAGCAAATATTACTACTACTACTACTACTGATGGATTGCAAAACAGGCTATACACAATACAATTTTCGAACTGCTCAGTGACCAGTTGTGTAGTGACTGCGGATTTTGTGGAACTCACAGATTTCATGGAGCACCCAGATTTCACCGAACTTGCAAAAAAGTTGAACTCACCGGAAAGGATGAAACTCCCAGAAAAAAAGGATTCCTGCCCCCCTGGCCAATCCCAATTTATAAACTGAGCAGGAGATCTATGGTATGGAATATTTCCATTGGCCAGCTTGGGTTATCTGCCTGGCTGTGCTCCCCCCAGCCCCTGCACACCTGCTCATTAGCTGAACATGGGAAACTGAAAAAAGTCCTTGATTTCTCAGTAACAACTAAAAACATCAGTGTACTATCAACATACTTCTCACACTAAATCCAAAACACAGCAGCTATTGGGAGGAAAATTAACTCCATCCTAGCTGAAAGCAGGAAAACGCCCTTTCAATTATATCTAGCAGATTACTGTTCTGTTGGGCTTGGATGTTTGGTTTGGTTTTTTTTGGTTTTTTTTTTTTTTTTTTCTGGAATATTAAGGCACAGAGATTCCTCTCAGAGAGAGCAAGTGATAAGAAATGAACTGCCATGTGATTTGGGAACTCCATGGAAAAATGGGCTCTAGGACACTATGTTAGATCCTGTCAGGTTGAGAGGATGCTCAAGATACTTTTATTTAATACCTGCAGTTGTGAAGCCCTGATTTCTAAGCTGGTCAGTGCACTATGACAGTATTATTTTGCATTACCGACAGCAAGCGTTTACAATGAAAACTCAAGCATCCTCAGAATATAGACTGGACATAAAATGGAGAATATTCAGCCAAAAAGGAAAACAGAAGTACATCAGAATGGTGCTTGGATGAAATGAGTAAGACCATAATATAACAGGGGACACACTGGCCAGGACACGTGAACAGGCCAGCAGGAGATCAGTACAGAGTAGGAGCTTTTTATTAAAAACACCTAGTTGTACATAGTGTGATGGTAAATGCTGACGACTGTTTTCTGGTATGCCCGATGACCACTAACTTCAAATGCAGGTATCTTTCATGATAGCCACATAAACGTGTGTTACAAAACTATGCTTTAATATCACTGTTGTTTTTACTTTGTGTAAGCAACAGATTTCAGGTTTGTAAGTGATTTTGAATCACTTCTACTAATAATCATTATTTAGTTACCAATTAAGTTTCCAGGCTGAACATAGTTATGTGCTTTATATTACTGGAGAAGTTAGCCATTTTCCTGAGGAATCTCTACAAAATTTACTATTTCTCCTTTATCATACAGTTTAGCTTCTAGTTAGCTTTCAGGACAGGCACTAATCAGTATTTTAGAGAAAAAAAAACATTTCTCCCAGTTTTAAGGAGTTTCTTTTGAAATTGCCTGGCCAAGTTTCAGTCAAGCGATGTTTCAGCATGCTGAAGGTTACTAGCTGAAACATACTAAGATGGTCTGAGCTTTTAACTGAATCTGCAGAGATATTTAAGTGGTGGAGCTTGTTTTTTACTTCTCACTTGAGGAACTTCAGTGCTTTTGTCCCAAAGCCACACCTGCATTTTGTTGCTTTCCTGAATTAATTAATTCTCTTTTCAATATCGTCTAATTGGTGAACTAACACGTAAGACACCAAAGATGCCTTGCCAGGAAATTGCTCCTTGTGAAGTTATAGCTCTAATTTCACACTGCAATAAATATGCACATAGTCAGCACTGGTTAGGGGGGGTGGGGGACGCCCAAAACATTCATCACCGTGTGATGCTGGCTGCTAGCTAGAAACACAGAAAACAGTGTCCATAACCTCCAGGGAGTTAGTCCATCATTAGATTAACCACCACTAAGGTAAGGCCATACATCATTAAAAAAGACAGGCGCAGTGTTGGCAATACAAGAATAATAAGTAGGACAACTTGCACTGTCACTTTGTGTGGGAATGCAGGAGAAGTCTCATAGCTGCTGGTGAGGTAGGGGCGGGTGAATAGGTAGTCATTACCTCAGGAGAAATGATAAACCGTGTTCCTGTTCAGCAGATGTGTCTTTGCTTATCAAGTTTATCTGCATTTACAGTACTCTATGAGAACTAAATACATCCATTATTCAATGCCTAAGCATGATTTTCCAACATGAAAAATATGTTTGGCTATCCTGCTAAGAGCTTAAATGCTTTTTATTTAACCTTAGCTTTCTCTACTTCAGTTTTAAAGACAAATTGCTATTTACGTGTTTTCCAGCTATGCTGCTTAGCATGACATTGCTAGGGAGAACTACAGCATGAATATAATGTATTCACATGGAGTCAGAATCTCCATGTTCCTCACAGGAGTTCTGTCGTCAGGTACTTGGTGTCATCCATTCTGACCAGAAAAGTTAACCAGCTTTCATTCAACATTAGTGAGGTCTTTAATGTAAGACTACCCCTTGTGACAATCTTTTAAATCCTTTTGCACTCACTAATTGGTTAGAGTATTCAAGGATAAATCCAGCGATGAGTTTCAGAACAGTGGGTGCAACTTTTTTTTTTTTTTTTCTTCATTAATGGAAGGGAAAGACTTAATTTTGAGGGTTCCCCACATACAGCAGACATTTATTTCCTATGGACAGTGCAGACTCCCACGGCACCTAGTATTCACTCTTTAATTTCAGTCTATCCCTCTCTTTTCCTTTTGCTTCACATTTTCATGAATTGAAATAAAAATACGCAGAAAGAGTCAAAGTAGGTCAACTTTTCCATCTGCAAATTAGCAGCCTTAGCACTATTCAGCATCTAGGTATCTCTGCCTCCCACTCAAAGTTGGAAGGTCTTCCTTCTGCACACCCAGTTTATGTTGGACTGCTCACAGGATGCACCAGCAAATAAACAAAGAACTCTTTCTCAGTTGATGCCTCTAACCAGTCTCTGATGCTGAACTGTCTCAGTCATCTCTTGTTCTCTCTGTCTGATAAGCTTGTGTCTCATTTGTACTATACCAGAAGCTGTAATACTGTAGCATGTGAGGCTCCGGGAGCCTTTCAAGCTATTATTTTCTTGGCTCAGTCAATGCAAGCAGAATTGATTTACTAGCCTCTAAAAAATCTCTTGTTGTAGCAATCCAAACTAGTATTTAAGTAGAACATTTTCAGCAGAAAATCGGAACTAGAGAGCAGAGTATGATGATGAACTTATTAATGTAAAAAAGTGTGCAACCTGTACACATGACAGTAATCCTATACTTACAGGTACATTAACAAGTTAAAACACTATTCATATACACTATAATTCTGCGAACCTCTGAAAACAATGTATGTCTTCTTCCTCCTACGACGTGTTACCTATACACTACACAGTGAACAATTATTTTACAGAATGGAGGAAAAAATATGCCAGCAAGCCACTAATTTATTTCCTAGTCTTCCAAGATTTTGATTTTTGGCAGAAAGATATCATTTAGATAGTTAAATTTGTTAGCACATTCATGTAATGCTTTTAGAAATTAGATCTTGGTACACTGGCAAAAACCTTAACCACTCGTACACTGCATGCTCCACCTACATGCCTCAGATGGGGATATATGAGCAATGGGTTTCTAATGGTCTGTGTCTTGCAATAAGGTAATTGAGCCTAGAGCATGTTCCTGTGATGCTGGTGATCTCCAGTGCACTGGATAAAGCCTGCAACAGCTAACACTTAATCTTGCAATAAGCTCTGTTCTAATGCTTCTCCCTCCCACCTCAACGAGGCTCTGCAAGGAGTGATATCTCTTCCTCCTTTTCCCTTGTGCTGTCCCTCCTCACAGACTCATGCATACTTTAACGGACGACTGGGCCTAAAAATGGAACTCTGACTAAATAAAATATACCGCATTAGTTCAATCACTTATCAATCAAGAAATGATGACTTACTGATATGAATATTAACAACTCAAACCAGCTGGAGCATTAATGAAGACAGCGCAGACAAACAGAATCACAGAATCACAGAATGGTAGGGGTTGGAAGGGACCTCTGTGGGTCATCTAGTCCAACCCCCCTGCCGAAGCAGGGTCACCTACAGCAGGCTGCACAGGACCTTGTCC
>Ga0065711_1001297_pt1 | contig 45212 bp, 27 predicted proteins | sample Hoacrofraction12_FD_59098 | JGI IMG/M metagenome (GOLD analysis project Ga0065711, IMG submission 59098) | Hoatzin crop microbial communities from Cojedes, Venezuela - Epithelial fraction 12 v2 (version 2) | ecosystem: Host-associated > Birds > Digestive system > Esophagus > Crop | place... | reverse complement strand
CCCCCCCCCCAAGATTAAAATGAGGCATGGGAGCATGGGACTAAATCTTATCAGATAGCTGGGTGAAGAACAAAAATGATGGGAACTGCTGACTCTAATTCTTCCTCTTCTCAAACACATTTCTTTTTAAGTAACTATTTTAGTGCTTGCCTTAAGCCTATTCAGCCCTTCTGTTTTAACCTATCGAGTGTTTTAATTGCAAGGCTTTGGGAGTAATTATGGAATAACTGTTGTTTTAGGATTACTGGTGTTTCTGAATTGTTGTAAATGCTTTCAGTCATTTAAAAAAAGAGCAAGTTTTGTGAATGGGCTGGTTTGGTTAAAGAGTTTGCTTCCATGTAATCAGCTTTGCAGTTTTAAGAGTTTGCATGTTATTAAGGAATTTAGGGCAGCTGCTCCAACAATGTATTTATGATTTGAAGTATTAGGTTAGATCATCTCTACACTTGGATGAAATGGTGTCTGAATTTCATGTTCAGTTGTTAAATCTTCTCATATGCTAGTGTGTGAATAAACATCCTATTTAGTTTTTGGTTAATTACATTTGAAAGTTCTAAAGGTGAGACTGTTTTACAACATTACGAAAACCCAGCATATTTTATTATTTTTCTCATTTTCAAAAAATACTGGTTTCTTTTAATTTGTGATTGTCTGCAGTGGTGAAACATTCAAAACTCTGGGCCTAAGCAGATACGGATTGTAGTAAATATGGGCATCAAGATTCATTTGCATGTAAAGGAGATACTGCTGCCACCTGTTTCACAGAGATAATGTGTGTTTGGGAAAGGGAAGGGATGTAAACTTGCCAACTCTATTTAAAAAAAAAAAAGCAGATGGGAAGACTTGGAGAGAAACAAATGGAGCTCATGTTCTTTACTTGTATCTTAGGGCATAATGGAAATGATGGAATATGGCAGGGATTCATGCTAATGTGAAGCAGCTGGGGTGTTATCAGTTTGTGCAGTAGCCATAGCCAGCATTCCTGCTTCTCATTCATCTGGCTAATCACTTGCTGTTCTGATGGGTGTAAATTTCCTTTCAAATACTGGCAATGCTGATTCTTTTCTTTTGCTTGCTACTTAATTACCTTTTTCCTGAACCTCCTGGTAGAGCTGTGAAGAAAACTTAGGAGTAAGGTTAGGTTCTTTAGGTTCTAGTAAGTGCAAATGTTTGCGTTTGTGCGGTTTGGTTTGTCAGGTCTGTGGTAGGTTGGTTCCTAACCTGTGTTGAGTAGCCAGCCATCCTTACTCAAGGCCAGAGTCATTGGCTAGTTAATGGCTGAACTGTAGTAATAGTTCTAGGAATGTCTGGTTAATACAACTAGTAACGAGCTAGCTAATGACTTTGTAGCTCAAGTGGCTCTTTCCATTATTAATGGCTGTGTTTTCTAATTATTTATAGCTCACGTTGACGCCAGCCCAGCAACAGTTATTGCTACAACAGGCGCAGGCACAGTTGCTGGCGGCTGCAGTGCAGCATTCAGCCAGTCAGCAGCACAGCGCTGCTGGTGCCACCATCTCGGCCTCTGCTGCAACACCGATGACGCAGATCCCTCTATCTCAGCCAATACAGATTGCACAGGTGAGCCTTGAGGCTTGAGAGGATGGAAAATCAAGAGGTTTGACTAATTGCATCATTCAAATAATATTTTTATTCCTTATTCAGTGAGTTTCTAGAGTCCTTGAGTATTGTTAGTCTTTCCTCACGCATCCTTTGCTGGCGAGGTTGAAGTTGATAGTTTTAGCAACGAATGCATACCAGCTGCTCATCGGTTCCACTGGGCTTCTAAGTTTGTTTCAGAATCTGGCCACATGCTGTATGTGATTTTTTCCTCCTTGTAGTTAGCTTGAGAAAGGAGAAAAAGGAGTATAGAAAGATGCCCATAGAAATGACACTTGTGGAGACCTGTATGGATGGGAAGGGGTACCTATGTATCACAAAGGATGCTTGTTAGATCCAAACAGCAGAATGGTAGAGGTGAGGAAAGGCAGTTTGACTTCACACATTTGTGTGCTATTTTGGCTTGGTGCTTAATGCTCAGAGTTCAGTGACAAAGAATGGGTGCCCTTGTATGTCTAGAGGAAGAATTTGACAGAATTAGTCTGGTGTCGGAATCTGTCTGGTTTTATGGTCTGCTGCTAAAGACCTGTTAATTCTGAAGAACCGGTTGCCAAGGAAGTTCTGCTTGCTTAGGAGCAGAAAAGATCCTCCTCAGTCCTCTAGGATTGGCTGAATTGAGTGTGAAGAGTTCAGTGCCTCTGACTCTACCCTTAGTGTATGTAGTGTGGAAACTCCTTACAGTTCTGGACAAGGGTAACCAAATGTATAGTGTAGGCATCTTGAGTACTATTAGTAGGTGATTGTGTTGCTGGCACTGGGGTCCATCTTTCCATAGATTAAGATTCTTAGTAGGTAATGTTTCAGTTTGATTAGTCTAGTTGTGCAAAGTACGTTGGCTATGTAATCTCCAAAGTTGCTGCTTCTTGCAGTGGGCAGGTTCTTTTAAGACTGTCTTATGCTTTCTATTCAGACTGTTTTCACTTGTATGCAACTGAGATGAAGTGTCTAATAAGTGAAGATGGGGGCTGATTAAGTAAGAGAACGGAAGCGTCACAGTTGTCTCTGAAGCTCATTGGTGAAATGTGCTATTCCTTTATTGTACTGGTCCACTAGCTGAATAACAGCCTGGTTGTGCTATATCAGTTTTTTATTAGTTGAAGTGACAAAGTTCTGTGGTGTTAGTGTGAAAGTTCTGACCTCTGTGGCTGTCCTTACAGAGGGCAAGGTGATGCTATCCCACATTTAAAAGGCCAGTACTGATGTTACCCACAGACCCCTCACACAGAGCTGCTTAGTGCACGGTAATGAGTCATGTGACCATATATTAATACTTCTTTTAGCAAAGGATCCCACTTCACTGTCATAATCTGGAGATGACTCAAGGATGTAGCATTCAAGGAAACTCTTAACTCCCAAGACCATCTCTTAATTTTGTTATGCCTTTGTCTGTAGCAAATAATACAGACAGATTTCAAGAAAAGAATGGGAAATCTCCTTGTCGAGGAGGCTGATGGTGAGCTTCTAACACCTCTCCATCCATCTGTCAGAGTTTCCATTTGATACTATGCAAGTCTTTTGACCTAGATGTGATCCACAGGTTTGTGCTTCTTGTCTTCCAGGTGTGCAGCTTAAGGTAGCGAGGTCTGCTTTTGAAGTGTGGAGCATTAAAATTTCATGTTTAATAAAAACTGTACCTTGAACTTTCTGGCTTTACGTTTGTCAAATATGCCACCAAATTAGTGGATACTTTTGAAGGCATTGTTGTGCATATGTGAGATGTTACTAAACTCGTTCTTCCACTTCAGTGGGAAGCTATGAAAATGTGAAGCATTTACCACTATTATTTTAGTACTGGGTTTTTCTCCAGAACTTATAAAATCTTCAGAGGAGTGTTTAAGAGGAGTTGAAAAGATCAGGCGTGTGCCATCAAATAGGAGCTTCTGAAGTGAGCGTTGTCTGGTTTGTGCTTGTGAATGAGCTAAAGGCTCTGAAAAATAGCGTGTAATCATGTAGGTGCCACCATATAATGTGTGTTTGTAGCAGAAGAGGAACAAATTAAAGTTTTACTTGTTTTTTGGCATTCCTAATTACTTAAATGTTTGACTCTATTTCTTTTAGGATAGGTTATTTTTAGATATAAACATAGCTTGGTTGAATCTTGTTAGCTGCTTCTTATGATGAAAGTGCAGGGCGTAATTTGTGCAGGTGTTGGATATAACTTGAGATACTTTATGGAAAACTTCTACTGTCTAGGTTTGTGGGTGGGTGACACCATGCTTTTTGATCCATCTTGACAATGATTTATAAACAGTGCTCAGCTTTGTTTGTGTTGCTATTGTAAACATATAGCTGATTACACAAACAGCTGAATGTTTGTTTTAATTGATGGCTTTTGAATAATTGATTAACTGGCAGGTCTCTTCAGCAGGGGGATTACCATATTTATTTTAATTAACTAATTGCACAAGCATGACTTCTTTAATGTGCACCGCAGTTAATGTAAGGTATCTGCTGCAGCGATCTGGTAAGATGTTAGTGCTGCTGCTGCGCTGATTCTAAATTGTCACTCACAGTTGTACCAAGTTTTGGAGTTCTTCATAAACTTTACTTGTTTTCAGGATCCATGAATGTCAAAACGACAGAGATACTTAAGTATGTACTGAAGTTGTAACTAGAGATAATGGCATTGAATTTACAACTTTAGATGATGCTTTTTAAAAAACAAAAAACTTTCTCACATCAAGATCCCATGCCTGGAGGTGTTTAAAAATGAGTATATGTGGCTCTTCAGGATATGGTTTAGTAGGAATGGTGGCATTGGGTGAATGGTTGGACTTGATGATCTTAGAGGTCTCTTCCAACCTATGATTCTAAGATGCAGCGCTTCTCTTGGCAGATTGTTCTGTTGAGGTGGGAGTTGGATAGTTTTGATGTCTCTAAATTGTTGGGCAGCACCAGAAGACACGCATGTTTCCCCAAAAATCTTTCCATCTCTTTCTATGTGCTTGTGCTAGTATACAGATTTTACCACTGAGAAAACAAAAGATCAGTATAGGAAAACAGTGTCAGGGGTTGTTCTCGTGATTGCTGTTGGGAGATTTATTGTAGTTCTATAATTAACTAAATAATAAAACTTACCCAAGGTAGAAATAAAGTTGGATTTCAAATGGGTTTGAGGGGTTTGTGGGGCTGTTTAAGAATGATTAGCCTTGGAGGTATCATTTCTATTCTCTGTTACAGAATTATATTTCTGTATTTAAACAAGACTCGGCGAAGATACCGTTTACTAAGGCAGATACACAGAATAAGATTGCTTATACCAGTTATCCCTGAGGCCTCAATTTAAAAACAGTTTTCTCATATTAAAGCATAAGACCCTGATGATAAAAGCTGCCATGTCTTAGCTGGGTACCCTGCGTTATGAATACTATAGTCTTAAACAAAAAGCTCTCCTCCTTTGATCTTACAAATAAACTGCCACAGTTTCTTTCTATTCTTTCTTATATGTAACTCCATCTCCTGTGGTGGTGGTGGTTCAAATCATCTGAAATCTACTTGGTCATCTGGGGGGTTTTCATTCGTTTACTTTTGGTGGGGGAGGTCTTCAACCTATCTGGTTTTCTGTCCATACTTTTTCCTTCAAAAATTTCTTCCCAACTCTTCCTTTTGTGTTTCTACTTTTTCTCTCATCCACCTCTATTTTCATCCTTCAGCCTCTCTTAATTTCTTTTTTTTCCACCCAGCATTCACAGTCTTAGTTGGCTTTCCTTACTCTTGCTTTTTCTGTTTCTTCCTCTGCGTCGAATCCTCACATCCAATTCAGTATGAGCCCCGCTGTGCTGGAGGGTCTGCTTGATCTGCAGAGGTTACCAGCAGAACATAGAAAATGGATGAATAAATGAGTGGAGGTCCCTGTCGTGTTGGGCTCGAGAAGTGAGAGTTTTCAGTAGCAGTTCTGGCCAGTGTCACTTTATGATACGAAGTCAGAAGAAACATGGAGTTCCTGGGAAAAACTGGAGCAGTTATGTCTCTCTTTTTTAGGAGGGAAGTTGGCCTCGCTTTTGTAGGAATGGTTGCAATACTTCTCGTTTTTTCTGAAAACAAACAATACTATCAACTTTAAAAACACTCTGTTGCACTGGGGTGTGGTTTTCTTTTAAATGTTACCATTCTCTTATAAAATGGAAGTTTCCATTTCTTGAAGAGCATTGCTTGATCTAGCCATCTGGCGTCTGTCTACCATATTATTACACTGCATCCCTTTGACTTAAGATGACCAAGCTGCCTAAGTGATTGGTGGCCAGCATCTTTATAAGGCAGGTTAAGTAGTCGTTTTCTTCTAAAGCATGTCTATGGTCTCATAAATCAATGGACTTTTTTTTTTACCTTCCCTAGTCTTCCTTTCCACCCACTGACACTCCCCACCCCTCTTCCTCAGAACAAGATTGTTGCAACTTCGAAGTCTTAGTTTAACAGTTTTAAAATAATGTAAGGTCATAGACAGATAACTATGCTCTGCAAATGGTTGTATTGTGTAAATAAAGAGTTATCCTTGTCAGTCTGTCTTGTCTTTCAATCAGCATCTCCATTGCTGGCAGTTAAAGGCCTTTCACATCTGCTGGCTGAGCAGCTTGGGTGAGTGCTCAGTAACCTGCATCAGTCAAAATACGTGGGGGCTACGTTACTGGCCTTAAGAAAAGCAGGTCCTTGTTAGTCTGGCTGACTTTAACTCAAGTATGTTAGGAAGTATGTTAAAACGAGCGGCTCCATTCAAGCAGCCAGGTTGAGCACTGGTTTAGGAGCAAACTGGCATTGTTAACAGTTTCAGTTTCAGCCACAGCTGTACCTAGAAGAGGATATCTGTCTGCAGACAGGTACCCTGGTATCTGAGTAACTTGTCTGAAATAGAGTTTTGGGAGTTTTTCTGGTGGGTTGGTTTGGTTTGGTTTCCTTAGTGGGAGGTTGTAAGTATGGGAAGTATTTCAGGCTTTTATCCACCTGCTTGGTGGGTATTTTGAAACAGCTCCTCAGAAAGATGGAAAGACTTTACAAGCATATAAATAGTTTTCATAGATTAGCTCTGTTACATTGGCTGCCTTCACATTGTGCTTCAATTTTCAGATTTTAGTTACTCTTGTTACTGTCCTGTTTGGAGAAGATGAAAAGAAAAAGGCTAGTTTTGGGGGGAATATTTTTAAGCAGTTCTCTGTTTTCATTCTCCAGCGAAACAGCAAATCGAGGCATTTTTCTTCATGATTCAGTTTCTCAGAGATTATCATTTACATTGAGACCGGTCATTTAATTGTGGTGAATTAATAGTTGTGAATGGTTTAAATACATAAAAATAGGGTTCTACAATAGTGCAGTGTTTTTCGTTATTCCTTTTAACCTTAATTATAGCCGTGTCTATGAAGCTTATTGTAATTTGTTTCAGAACTAATCAAATATATTTATTTACCATTTAAGTTAGCTACTTCCCTAATTTTGACCTGAATAACCAGTGTGCAAACTAGGAATCTGTAATTTTTTGCTTTCCTGGTGCTGATTAGAATGGTAATTGCAGATTGTTGTTGTTATGAACAAAAATAGCTCCCAGCTAATATGCTTGATTTGTCAACAATGAATTTCGTACCAGAATTGCATCTTCAAAAAATAAGTCTGAGAAATGTGGGTGCTGATAAGTCTGAACTATTTGAAAACTTCTGCATTTAGGGGGGAGGGAGATTGGATTTTTTTGTTTGTTTGTTTTTTGTTTTGTTTTGTTTTTCTCTTTTTGAAAAGCAGAACAGTGCTAAAAATATTTTGTTGGGTTATTTGGTAAACAATTTTTCTTTGGTTTTATGAAGGACAGTGAAATTCAAATGGCCAGCCTAAAGGATATTCCGTAGTAGGACTGCTGTGTTTGACATCCACTTTTATCTCTAAATGTTAGAATGTAACTGGCTGATAGGAAATCTCATTACATTGGGAGTCATGGCTGACTTAAATGTCTAACACACAGCTCTTTCTTTTCTTTTTTCTTCTTTCTTTTTTCTTTTTTCTTTTTTTTTTTCCCCTTCCCCTGTTTCCTTAAGGATTTGCAGCACTTGCAGCAGCTTCAGCAGCAGAATCTCAACCTGCAACAGTTTGTGTTGGTGCATCCAACAACCAACTTGCAGCCAGCACAGTTCATCATCTCACAAACACCGCAGGGGCAGCAGGGTAAGTGCTCCTTGCCAGAAAAGAAAATCACCCATAGCTTTTTAGAGGAGAAGGTGAAACTCAGATGGTTCGTACAGCTTCACTAACTGTTGATATTCCCTAAGAGAAATAACTCTTGCAATGAGGAGACTCTATCAGGTTGTCCCTTTCTGAGTGTTAGACCTCAGCCTTGTCAGAGTGTAGCTCACTTCTCAAGGAGGATCAATCCAGAGATCATGTCATGGGAACTGTAGTGAACAACAAGACCTCTTGGGAAGTACTGCAGCATCTGAATTTCTGGATCAGGCTCTCAAGAAGGAAGTCCACTGGGAAGAGAACTTGGAAAAGGCAACTCTCCAGAACTCAAAGGCAGAATCCTAGGAGACAGAGGTCTTAGGAGGGTGTGTGGGCTATCTGGATTAGGTCAATACTAAAAGGGCTACAAAATTGTAAGACTAGAAAAAGATTACAAAATCAAAAGTCCTTGTGGGAGACTAGAAAAGTCCTTAAACCTAAAGAGGATATGGTGAATTTTGTCTTAAACTGAAAGAACAATTACACCTCTGGAAAAGAGCTAGAATGCTTGATTTTGTGTAACAACTCTTGGAAATAATATTTTGGCGATGCACTGGGTATGGCTTACATGCTAAAGGCAGACCAAGGCAGTGGTAGGTGGTGGTGTGCCAGACCAGTTAAGATGTCACACAGGAACTTGGCTCTAAGGGCTAATGCGTTCAAGTTGCAGTACGTCACAGTGCTGATTGCAGCCCGTTTGTTGATGCCCACAGAAAACTGCATTTAGCTATGGCTTCGTAGGCTGTTATAGCCCAAAGGTCTCTTTTCCCCCCTTTCCCTTCTACATGAACTCTGCTCCGTTGTTCAGGTCCAGTAATCCAAAGATTCTTGCTCAGAAGGCAAATCCTGTTATGCTTGAAGAGTCCTCCAGAGCCTGGCTGTCCTATAAAGCAGCTCTTTGCACCTCATTTTCTTCTGTTCCTTTCAATTTTTTCATGCGTCATTCTTTCTTATATGCTGTGACTTGGATGGAACTGACTTTCCATTATGCTGAAGCGCTCTCACTGTCTGAATGCTCTCACATTTGAATAAAGGGTTAGTCAAAATTAACTTTCTTTTAATAGGACTTGATTCAGGAGAGCTTTTGTACCAGCAGTGGTAGAAAATGATGAAGAGACTATTCATGGAGGCATTTGGTGATGCACTAGTTTCTTAAAACGAAGCAGAACTTACAACCTAACATATGCTTCTAGAAGAAATCAAACCACCAAAATTTAGTTCAAGGATTCTGTAAAACGGGCTTTTTTTTTTTTTTTTAATTAATCCTTTCAAGGAAACAGCAAGCACAAGAGCATTGTTTTGAAAAACTCACTAATATTAATGTCTGCCTACATTTTTCAGCTAACTTGTGCTGGTTTTCTAAAATATCTCTGAAGATACTTCACAAAAAAGGAAACAAGCAAATTAATATTCTTCTCTCAATATGAATTGTTTGCATTATAGAAAGGAAGGAAGACTTTTGTTTCATTGTTTAAAATCTTCTGAATAACTACCAGAGGAGGTTTTCATAGTGCCTTTTCCAGGGGCCATTTCTGAAAATTATTTCTTCGCTGCAATTTAAGACCTGTATATTGCTGTCATCAGTGACGCAGTGTGTGTAGAAACACCATGTTTTACTGGTAATATGCAGCCTGGACAACCGAATAGCTCAAAAATGTAGGAAGATTTATATTCTGTGTTCTGACCATAGGCTGTTAGTGTGTGACAACCTTCCAAACTGAAATGCTTGAATGGATCTAATTTTCTTCATGAGCACTCAATGTTAAAGCAACATGTATGTCATAATACCCGTTATCTCACTTTTTGGTATGGCTTTTTGCAGTATTTCATGGTTATTGTTAGAAAATCTCACACAGTAAGTTATTTATGAGAAAGACTGAAAAAGAGTATGTGTTTATTTTGTTTTTTTTCTGTTGCAGCTGACTTTTCCATGTTGTTCTTGTCTAATGGCTCCATTAGTCAACTTCATAAAATAATAAATATTCTGAAGAAACTAGCATAGAGCTTTCTTTAAAACCAAAAGCATTCAGATTTTCTTGGATGCCTCATTGGTACTGCATGCAGCTTTACATATATATACATGCATTTAATAATTAAAATGAAAATTCAGATTTGTGGATTATCTATTCTGGAATAAATCTATTGCTTTACAGACTACACTACGTATTTTGTACATGCCATGTAGTCATGTAAATGAGAAACATTATTTTTAATACAAGAGAATAGTTTTGAGGGAAATAACTGAAGAATAGTATCTCTGAGCAAGATTATAGAAGACAAATATTTAGTAAAGAAAAGCTTCTTTTACTTGAAGAGGTGATGGGGTGCAGAGTAATGCAATCATCAGCAATCACATTGAGATTCTTGGAAGAGGTTGAATGTCATGGCTTAGATCCAACTTCTGAAAAGTTTTAGAAGATTCAATACCTAAAATACTAATCAACAATCACGATGTTATTCTGCTATCTTTCTTCAACATGTGTTAAGATTACAGCAGCAGATGTGACATTCTCCCCATAAATCCACTGCCATATGTCTATTGTAGTCATCTTCCTTTTCCACGTGATTTCTGGTTATTCAGTGGCTTACATGGAACAAATTGTAAAGTTCCTGTTTTTCATGGCTCGTAATAGGTAACATCATAACTGAAGGAATTATTTCAAGCCTCAGAAGATGTGCAGAAGATTGGATGAAAATAGTAATTTGGAACAATTTCTTATTCAGAGCAATTATTGTCCCCATATTATTTTTAAGTCACAGGCAGGAATGTGGCACCTTGTACAGTCTGTACCTCTTATATCTGTTCTTGTATTTAATAGATCTGTCTCTAGAATAATCAATTCAACACCCTTTACTGCAATTAGAGCTGCTTCTTAAAAATATTACCCTCATCAGATGACCATTTGCCTTGCTACTTGGAAGATATTGCAAATAAAAATCTTACTGGTAAAAATCTGAATGGAGAGGGGGAAAGGTGCTGCATTTCATTTAAATTGATCTTGTGAACGGAAGTTGTTAAGGTCTGAGAAAAGACTTGCATCACTGTCAAGGAAGTTTAGAAACAGTACTTACAAGGAAAGTATCCAGAAAGGCAAATGTGGAAGACAAGCTATTGATTAGGTTTAAACATTGAAATTGGGCCTACCTGTTCTCAAGTTATTGCTGTTTATTATTAAATACCTTGTTTATGATTTCTTTTTTTAATTGTAAAAATACCTGGGATGATGGTAGCAGGCCAAATCCAGTCCTGTTCTCTTCTTGCATACTTGTCCTAAAGACTTGGAGACTTTGCTTGTATCATTGCAAAAAAACCCACAGTTTTAAAGTGGGTAATGAATGTTAAGTGTTGGTACCTACGCTGCTGGCCTCTGGTACCAGAAGTCAGGGTGCAGCTTCCTCACCTAATGTGAGGATGGAGGAAGATGCCTGAAGGTGCCTGTGTTTCTTCTCAGATGCATCAAATTTGTAATGAGCAAGTGTTCCTCTCATCTGAGATTGTGCACCTGCACTGCCCTTACTGGACGACTCCTCATTGTGTTAATAATATGCTGTGTGAATCATGTGAAAGTGCTTCGATCCCCTCAATATGCAGAAGAGGAGACCCAGCTCTTCATTGTCAAAAAGTTCTCGATGACAGCATATTTGCTGACACAGCAGTTGAATAAAATGTACCTGACTCAAACTCATTCCACAAATAAGGGGGGAGAGCTTGAAGTGGAGCAAGGAAGAACTTGGAAGAAGTGATTTAATTGGTGACTTTTTCCACTGTGCTGCAAATACCCATTACCAAGATATTAATTAAATGCTTAATATTTACTGTCCTCTTTGAAATCAAGTCTTTGCTTCTAACCATATGAACAGCATCAATGGGTAAAATGTGACTTTCATTGAAATAGTGTGGCAGCATCTTTGCATGGATCACTGAATTGGTACTCTTCAAAACCGCAGTTCTCGAACTTTTGTGTCATGTTCTTGAACTGATCTTAAAGGGTAGCTGGATACTGCAAAAAGTGCAGCAACATGCAGCACCTTAACACCTCAGTGGAACAGATTTCAAGGAATGCATAGGTTAGCACTTTCTCTCCTGTGTTGGGTCCCAATATAATTCCAACTATGAGTCTCCGTGTTGGAAGATCTGGATTTGATACTGCATCAGCAGTGATAGACAAAGTTGATCAAATGGCACTGTATGTAATGTGTTATGACACCCTTCCTTCTTCCCTTTCTCTTGTTTCCAGTTAATCAAATTATGACATTGTAATGGCTTTGTCTTGCAAGCTGACTTCCAGGATATGTCTGTGAGAAGGTGGACAGCTTTGGCAGAGAAAAAGGAGTCAAGTTATTCTTAGATGAAAAAAGTCACTCTCTTGGGAGATCAGTTAGGAATGAATTATGCATTATGCTCCTGGCCCAACCTTTTAAAAATTATGCTGAAAAAATCTGCACTTGAATGTTTGTTTTATGTTTTGTTTAATTTCAGATAGTAACAACCCCAGATCAGTCCCTGGGGTATGTTGGCTGGCAGGACGCGTTTTTTGGCTTGGGCCATTATTCACTCTACTCATAGATATTAAAGGAAAAGTCCTGGATTGATTGTAGATGCATTTACTTTAACTATTAAAAAAAAAATTAAATACCTTGAACGCATTGTACTTTTGCGTAAATCCTTATTTGCCTCCATGCAGTCATTCTTTTGGAGCTTTATGTAGGTGATTTATATGCCATATTTACTGCAAGAATACCACTGGGCTCTTAGAACCCAAAACAGAGGGTTAGAAATACTACCTCTGTAAAGCAAAGTATACAAGTACAAGATTAGTTTTTATAGATTCAAAAAAATCATGTGAATTGGAAGGGACCTCTAGGGGTTATTTGCTGTTGCTCAAAGCAGGTCCAATGACAGCAGGGTGCTCAGCGCCTTGGCCAGTTAAGTTTTGAACATCTCAAAGGATGGAGATTCTGCACCCTCTTCAAGTACCTGCCCAATAATGACTACTCTCGTGTTAAAAAAAAATAAATGTTTCCTTATATGAAGTTGGAGTTTTCTGTGTTCCACCTTATGTCTGTTGCTTCTCATTACTGTGCACCCTCAAGAAGAGTCCATTTCTATCTTTGAAGACAGCAATGGGATCTCATCTTAGTCTTCTCATAAGACTGAACAAACCACCTCTCTTACCCATTCCCTGTATGGGTGTTCCAGGCTGTGAGCCACCCTGGGGGCCTTGGATGTTCAAAACCCAGGATGTCATTGTGTCTTGTACTGGCAAACCCAGAACTGAACAGAGTATACCAGATGTGGTCTCACAAGTGCCAAATGGAGAGGAAGAATCATGACCCTTGACTTGCTGGCTGCAGTCTTGTCAATACAGCCCAGGATGTGGTTTGCTGTCTTTAATGTAAGGACGCACTGCTAGCTCATGTTCATCTGATTGTCCTCCAGGACCCCTAGGGCTTTTTTTCCACAAAACTGCTTTCTAGCCAGCCAGTGCCACCTTGTATTGATGCACAGGGTTATTCCAGCCCCCATGTAGGACATTGCATCTTCCTGCATTGATCTGCATGAGGTTCCATTTGTGCAGTCCGTCTAGACCCTGACTTCTGGCCTATTGACCACTCTCCCCGTGTTTGATATTGTCCACAAATCTGCTGAGAATGTATTTTGTTCCGTCATCCTTGTTGGTAATAAAAGTGTTAAACAGTATTGATGCCTGTATGAGTCCCTGAGGAAAAAGCAAGATTTGAAACACCAGTATCTCAGCAGTTGCCTAAAAGGTGCAGTTTTGAACTTACACTATATTTAAAAGGCTGTGCTTTGTGCCCTACAAGTTGTCACTCAAGTTATCTTGGACCATAATGGGGACCAGTAGTTTCTTCTCAGAAAAAAATGAAGGTGAATCTTAGACTAGTGCAAGTCATGTCTGAAAAGAGCAAAACTGCAGCTGCCCACCTGTGGAAGCCAACAACACTCCAAAGTGTGTGCATGGCAACTGCCTGAAAAGACTGTCAGTCAGTGGAAGAGATGCATGCTTTGCCGAAACAGTTCAGCTGCTTTCCCCATCTCCTGATCATTACTTCAGTCAGCTGCAGGTTGAACTAACTTGTTCTTTCTCCGGTTTCTGCCTGAGATGCCTTATATCAGTGTTTCTTAAATAGGATAAAATGATTAAAAAAAACTGAGTAGATTAAACATGTTCAGAATATTTTATGCTGTCCTTCAGTGATAATTACTTCAGAACATAGGAGTGAGAATAACATGAGAAAGAATGTAGTCATCTTGTGCTCTTCAGCAAAAGTGTTATTGCCAGAAATCATCCTCTGGGATTTCTTTGAGGACAAAAAAAATCACAAAAGGACAGTCCTAATTACTCTGATTACAGTCATAAGATGAGTCAGTGACTTGTGATTGATGGTGTTTCCAGTAGTCTAGAGATCAAATGTGGTCAGTGTCAGCTGCCTATTTTTTGTTTCATTGCTGGTCAGCTACTCTGTAGTGTCGGTGTGATGGCTTGCCACTTTTTATTTCAAGTTGTCAGTTAAAACTGTTACTATGTGAAGGTCAAAATCTATTCACTTAGAGGTGACTGTTCACTAATTACTATTTAGATTTGGGCAGCTGAAATAATTTTTTAAGTGAAAAAATATTTGCATTGTAAAAAGCACTGTGTAACTGTAGTAGGTAGGAGTCTTGGAAGTTCCTGAAGCTGATCTGTTCCCTCTCTGTGGCTTTTAAAAAACACAGCTGGAACGTAGAATTGTAGAATCATTAAGGTTGGAAAAGACCTATAAGATCATGAAGTCCAACCATCAAATGTTGATGATGTGGTACAAAGCAAATTTACATAGTTGTCTATGCTGTTCTATTATGTTGCACAAGCAGCTGGCTTTATAGGTCTTGAGCATTTTGATAGCAAAACATTCTGTTTAAAATACACATTCAATACTTTGAGGGGGGAAAAAAAAGGTAACAATAACACCACAGTCAGAAGACAGTTCTTCTGCAGTTGTGTATCCCTCATTGAGGATACATCTTCTCCTTCCTGCTCGTGGTAGTTCCTCTTTTCATGTCTCCTGTGGCCTTAACCTCGCATAAAACATCCAGTTTCTCAATATTTATTATCCTATGTTTCTATGTCCCCCTACCTGTATTCTTCTAAGAGGTAGCTGGTCATGAGTGGTGTGCTCTGATTGACTGGCCAGCTGATGAGCCAGAACAGACCACATCAAACTCAAATTACAGAATTTAAGTGGTACTTACTTGGTGGTCTGTCCTCATGAATGGCTGTAATGTCCAGCTGTTGTTGTTGTCATGCCATTGTTCTCCCTTGGTTTTAGGAACATGATATACTGAAAATGCCTATTAAGCATAGGTTTAATTAGGTTCTTAAATTATTATAGAGGAAAATGACAGTCATAGCCAGGAGTTACCTAAAGAATAACAGTAATAATTTTCACAATAAAACTGGGGGAGTTGACTAACTGTAGGTATATTTTTGTCATGATTCTTACCCCTTAATAATATATAAATTATTAGAAATGCAAAAAAACCTCACAACCATATAGCTTCTAGTTGAAATACGTAAGTGCAAACATATATCTCAATTTCCTGAGATATTTAATAAACCATACAAATAGTGGACTGTAAGAGAACTTATTTTTAGAATGCTGCATATTGTGTATATTGGTTGCATCAGTCCCAACTGTTCTTTAATGTCACCTTTTTGTAACAGCAGGGGTTTCATATATTCGGTGTAATGTTTATTTTGTTTGTGCAATTTCAGCAGTGTTCAGTATCTTGCATAAGCTTTAAGTTCTGATTACTTTTCCAAAAGATGCCTTTATTTCAGCCAGGAGGAGGTTATCTAGGCTTGTTTTGTCTTCTGGTGTGGTCTGCTTAAGTTTGCCAGAGAAAGTTGCCTTCTTGTTAGGCAGCTGGCATAGGGTGATACAGAGAGGAAGAAGGGTGATCAAGGAGCCAAATTTATGGTTTTGATTAGCATTCAGATGTTGGATTTGATCTGTTTAGTGGTCAGTTGCTTAGTTTTTATATAGCGCTCTAATTCTTGGTCAGCTGTTGGTTACAGGAAGAGGTTTACCTAAAATCTGCAAGCTGAAAGGGGCAATAAATGATTCCTGCACACAGAGCTGGGATAACCTAGATCATTACGAATTCTTTCTGCAGAGGAGACTAGTACAGACCTCTCTCTTTTACCCTTCTCTCACCATGTATACTTCAGGAAAATGCAAGGGGATTTTGGACTGAAAAGTCCAAAGTCTGAAGTTACCTGTGCAGGGATGAAATGAAGGGGTGCATCTCCGATTTTTTGTAATGTTAATTATTTGGCAAGAGCCTTGTTTCACTTCGTTTCATGTTTTAGTATTTTTAAATGACAAACCAAACCCACCCTTTCTCTCTCCAGGTCTCCTGCAAGCGCAGAATCTCTTAACGCAACTACCTCAGCAAAGCCAAGCCAACCTCCTGCAGTCTCAGCCAAGCATCACCCTTGCCTCGCAGGTCAGGCTTATTTCTACAGTTCGTGGGTTGCTTTGAGGGGACTTAAACTACTGCAAGTTTAAATGGACCCTTTGTATTAGTTACTGGAGTAGATCTTGTAGCTATAATAGTGAGTTTGTCTTTCGAGATGGATTCAGCGTAGAGCTGAAGTATCAGTAACTTCAGTTTTGTAGTTTCCACCCTAATGTGCCTCTTTTCCTACATTTAATATCCTAAATTTTGATTTTTAGCTGAAAATTTCCATGACTGATATCTTGAGTTAATGGCACTAGAGTATTATTTGATAGTAGGGCTTTCTTGGCCAATCTACAAATTTATGAAATTCAGAGGAGGAAGGTGTGGGCTACCTAAAAACCTCAAAAAGGGGATTACCGACAAGTATCTTTTTTTCTGAAGATTGCAGTGGTAATCTGTCTTTATTGTAGCCTAGTTGTTTTGCTATTACTGCTAAGTCATTGCCAGTGTTATTAGTTACCTTCTGTGAAAGTGAAGAGATTGTTAGAAATGCATTAAAATATTCAGTTAGATATATATTAAAATATTAAAGCTCTATGATTAAGCTTTCAGAGTGTAGGAAAAGCAATTTTAAGGTTGCACGTGCCTGCAAATTTAATTTTGCTTCACTCTGGGTTTTACTGTGCAGTTTAGTTACATGACTGCATGCTGCTTCTCAAATACCGTGTAATATCATATGCTATCTTCCTGCCAAGTTGGTTACGTATAAGAATTTTTTAGTCTGTAACAAGATGCCCGAGTCTATCAGAGTCTTAGAAAACTACATTTTCTATTATACCACCTATAGTATTTTTCATGCACCATGTGGAAAATGGAATTTGTCTCACCTCTGTAGTTCATACCTCAGTTAGCAGCATGACTTCCTACTAAAGATTATACTTGGATTAAAGAAAGTATCAAAACTACAAAGAGAAAATTAATCATATAAAGGTGGTAAAGTCAGTAAAGACATATTGCAGTAATTACCTGCTGTGTTTAATGTAAATTTAAAAAATACTAAAAACCTTACAGTGTGACACGTCGATCTGCAATCCTAGAAAGATGGTATGCGATTACATTATTTCTCAAGTAATGGAATTACAGATCCTGACCTCCCTCTACCATCTGCTGTGCACTGCAAAATACTGCAGTAACCCCGGAGAAAAACAACATAAGGAGCTACGTAAAGACTCAGCTATATGTAGGCCATTTCTTTTAGAACAGCCATTTCTGGACTTTTGCATAGTACCGTAGTGTGGCACAGACGTGAGGCTGTTCTTATTTGCCCCAAAGGAGTCCACAGTTTCAGAACTGGGCGTAGGACATAAAAGCATGAAGTCACCTTTACTTAAGAGCCTCAGCTGAACTGAATAAAATTTAGCTAGAGTAAACGATTTGTCTCTGCATCTCAGTTCAGCTATGGCATGTAAGAAAGTAGAGTTATGCACTCAAAACGTGTTTCCAATGTTCCTGTTGCACATAAAGCCTGAGCTGTGCAATACAAGTTCTTAATATAGTTTGTTCATCAGTGAATGCTTTCCGCGATGCTTACGTTTTTTCAGATTCTTACTATTGCTACATAGCAAAATGCTCTAGTATGCCAGTGTTCCAGAATAGTGAACCTCATGTGGACTTGCTGGAAAATTAGCCTTTTATATAAAAGCAAAATGTGACCTGAAGGGAATTATTTTCTGCAGGTTGCTTTTGCGTAATTTCTCATATCACCAGTACATTTGTTCTTACTGTTGCAAGTATCAGCAGAAGGGTTAGAGTTAGATCTAGTTTCTTCTTACTGGAAGAGTTGAGTCAGTCACAAGAGGTGGTATTAAAGGAAACTTGCCATGTTTGCTGCACCTGTATGTGCTCACTATTTTGGGCTGATGACAATCTGCCACCTCACACAAGCAGTAAATTCAATTTTAAAATGATTAAAAGGGGATGAATGCCAAGCTGTCTATAAATGATAGAACTGTATCAAGTAAGACTGTCCAGCATCTCTTTGAGCAGCTTCTGTAGCAAGCAAAAGTTGTTGGTTGTCTGCTGCATTGAACATCTCTTACTTTTCTTTATTTGGTTCTGACAGAGCCTTTAAAAGTCTGTCATTCTAATACAGTTTTCTGGGTTGTGATAGCTCATTCTGTAGAGGAACGTAAATAAATTGGAGGAACTTTCAGATTGCTGGAAATGTCAAATTCATTGATCTTTCTTACAGTAACCTCACATACTTTTTTGAATTAAATTTTTGCTGATTATTCTTTTAAGTCTGATTTTCATCTTTTCCTTGCTATCCTAATAGCCAGCAACCCCAACACGCACAATAGCAGCGACCCCCATTCAGCCACTTCCACAGAGCCAGTCAACACCAAAGCGAATCGACACTCCCAGCTTGGAGGAGCCCAGTGACCTTGAGGAGCTTGAGCAGTTTGCCAAGACTTTCAAACAAAGACGGATCAAACTTGGATTCACTCAGGTGAGACTGTGTACCTTAGTGCTTGCCAGTGTGGAATCTGAGGTCTCATCTTTGAAGTCTGGAGGGAGACTGCAATTCCACCTTTTCCTAGGAGAACCTTCTTAAATAGGGTTATGCTCTAGCCTTTATGTAGGGGATTTGTAAGAAATAACAGAAAAAGCCGTACATCCATCTTACTTCCCTGTTGGTTTTAAAGCATAGCCATTTTCCCAGCAGGTATGTGCATTTACCAGCTCCAGATGTCATTGCATGTGCACTGTTCGTTCTATAGGATGTAAAATGAATGGGACAAAGCACTTGAAAGCTGCCTTCAGAAGTACAAAGTTCCAAAAATCATACAGCACAATTAACTGCTCTGTGTGTTTAAAAAGTGTATCACAACTGTGGAGTTTCTTTGGATGTCAAAGGGTTTTTATCTCTCAAGCGTATTTTCCTATTAAACATCAATGATTTCTGTATTTAATGCTTTTGCTAAGGTTCCTAAACAAAACCTGAAAGGACTGTCACCTTTGAAGTTCTCTCCTTACAGAGGTGAATTGGAGTTGTGGCTTGTTTTGGTTTGCTTAAAAAGCTCAAAAATACCCACAGAGCAGAAGAAAAGTAATCCTGAACATAGTGAAAATGATTGAACGAGGAGTACAATTAAAAGTACAAAGTGCATTTATATGCTCCATTATTCTGTTGAAGGGAAATGCTGCTTGATCCAAGAGTCTTTTCTTGTTAAAATAAAAATGATTTGTTTTCCCATGCAAAATTAAAATACCTGTCCAGGTAAACAATTAATTTTGGCAGGAGTCTGTGCTAAGCATAGGCATGTTTTTGCCAGAAGAAATAGCTTGCAAAAATCAAAGTAGGTATTTAAAAGTCTGAGCTCGGAGTAGTCAGTCCAACATATGTGATTTGTTCCCCCCCCTGGAATAAGTAAATCTGCTCTAGCTGAAAGTATGTGCTGAAGTCAGTTTTATTTTTCTGGCAAAGTGTTAAATGTTTGAAAAATCAGGGTTCATAATGAAAGTTCCTGGCAGCATCTTAATTATAACTCAAGAACAGAATGTTCTTAGCACAATGAAGTGCATTTTGCTGGCATGTGTGCCTCCCTCCCTCGCTGCTTTCCACTAGAGGGAGGCACAGAAATGCAAGTGATGGACACACACAAAAGCTAGAATAGAGCAGAACAGAATAGAGTAAAATACAATAGCTTCCCTATAGCCTGACTGAGGAGGTTCATGTAGATCTTTAGTTATTATGTTTAATCTTCCCTGCTGTGAGATGATTATGAAGGCTCAACTGGACATTTTAAGTTATGGGTTAACCCTTCTTTATTGACCCTTTTGTGAATTTTCATGGTGAGGAAAAATGAACACAACTGCTCAGGCTTACATTTCAGTATTTGCTTTTGAGCTTAAAAAAGGGGAATCTTGAGAGAGTGATAAAATTCATTTGATCATTCCTATCCTACTCTGAGTTTGTATGTGTATAATTAGGCAGTTCTAATAACTTCTACCTAATTGCATAATTGAATGATAATTAGAGACCCCTATTACTTTGGTTTCCCATAGTTGGGTAAATAGACTGCCTTTCAGAGGATAAAAGAAATTTATTTCCAGTGGTGTACTGTAAGCTTTTGCAGACTGATGTCACCCCTGTCTTTCAAAAATAATTGTAAGATTTAGTTTGCATTGCAAACTAATCACTTACTACATTCTGTCATGTGAACAATATAACAGGTTTTGAATTTCAGCAGTTCTGTCTCTTCTCCCACCCTGAAAAGTGGGCGATGAATTTAAATCCTTTTGTTTAATTGTTTTCTTTAAAAATATCTCCATGTTTGACGTACAGAGAGACACAATGAGCATACTGCATCTTAGCATTATTGCAGGCATGTGACTGATTGGTTGGTACAGATTCAAGCTATATGATTGAACACTTTAGGCAGTGTTATTTTTATTCTGTAAAAGCTACTGCCTCTGCTAGTCTGTGTGAGCTTCTTAACAGACCAGTGCTCACAACAATGATGTACCTTATAATCAGTTTGATTTCGGTACCAGAACTCGATTTGACCTTCGGAGTAGATCAGATGTGTATACAGTGCCTTTATCCCCTGTTCCATCCATCCTTTCAGTGACCTATCCCATAGATAAAAGTCTCATCCCAAAGATAAAAGTCTCATCCCAATATGTAAATTGCTTTGCCTACTGCTGAAATGCTGCCACCTTTTGGCACTGAAAACTATTGACAATGAAATAGTTACTCATTTTAAATGAGATGGCAAATGTTAGTAAGAACAACATAAATACCGGAATTAAATTTAGTTGAGGGACTGGAGCAAATTTCATAACTCTTTCCTGCCAAGACATAAATCAAGTTATCTCTAAAATGGTTTAGATAGACAGATTTTCTTCTTATAAACCCAGTAGAGCATCTATGTTACTTCTCTTGGAATGATTTATGAGTTTTAAAATGCATGGAATCCTGGCGTATGGGTAGAGGTATAAACATGAGTGCCTATGTGTTTCCTCTGATTGAAGGGTGTACAAACCATTGTTTTGGTCCTCTTCTAGGAAGGAAATTGTCTTCTTAATGCAACCTGCACAATTTACTAAGCTTACCAAAGGTTGTTTTCTTCCTTGCTTGGATGTGGCCACTCTGCATGCTATTAGTATACTTGTATCAAGCTGTGGTTGTGTATCTGACCTAAGAGGAAAGAAAGCAAGCTTTACGCACAATCCAACTAACCCACTTGCAATTAAACTCCACTAACTATGCTCAAGCTTTTCAGTCTCTTCTTCTAGACTTTTTGTACTTTTTTGTGTTAAAATACAAAAATCTAAATTAAACTACTTTAGACAAAATAGCATACTTAAAAAATAATTACCTTTTTTCAAAGGGCAGGACCTTCCAGCTTTAAAACAAAACAAGAAAACATTATGGTGTTTTTAGTGGCCACAATCAAGAATGGATTGATTTTTTTAAACAAATCATTGCAAGTTTAAACTATGTAGATGTAGATACATACATATATATATTAGGATAAGCAGAATGTTAGATAGCTAGCTAAAACTGAGTTTTGAAAAGCAGTGACAGACGTAAAGTGATAATCATCTGTCTGTAAATCTCCCGGATAGCTTTTTGGCAGATGGGTAATGGTAGTGAAGACTGCAGTCAATCATTATTTGAAATGGTTCAACTTTTTGTCTGCTTTGAAATGTACATCTGGGGGAGAACTTTGCTTTGAACCTCAGAAGATACTGAAAGTTCAGATAGGAATTACTTTTTTATCTATATATGTTTTCAGATACCTTTCCAAGAGTGTTTTCTGCTAATTTGAGAACATGAATTCACTGTATTTCTGCTTATTTGAACTTCTCTTCTTTGGTGTGAAATATGCAGATACTTAAATCTGCTGCTAAAGAGAGCTCAGCCTTTACTTATTTTAAAGAACTAAGAAAAAAATTACAGGTTAATATTCAGTGGAATTTTCTGCTCGGTGATAATGCTAAGAAGACAAGGCATCAGGGATTTCCTGGAAAGAGTTACATGGTTAAACTGACTGAGGTTTGACATTTCTTTATGATTATGTGCTTTAGCGTGAATCTTGGTAGCACCGAGCAAGTTTCTGTGAAACTGAAATCCCACACAGCAGTGGAGTCACTAAGACAACAGAAGAATGTGACAGGATTCCTTGCTTTGGAAGTGCCTATGTTAGTGAATCCCTTTTTTCTCTTTCTTTGTCCAGGGTGATGTTGGGCTCGCTATGGGCAAACTCTATGGAAATGACTTCAGCCAAACTACCATCTCTCGCTTTGAAGCCTTGAACCTCAGCTTTAAGAACATGTGCAAGTTAAAGCCACTTCTGGAAAAGTGGCTCAATGATGCAGGTGAATGAGTCTGTGTATTTCTTCACCAGCCTACCAAAATCAGTAGGATTCTGAAAAACTGCTTCGTTTGTGCCCTTATGGTTTTATGAAGCCACCAATCTTTGTAACTGTCCATGGGACAAATAAAGGTGTAGGAATAAGGGTTCATGCTTCCCTTTTGATGTGCCTAAACACACCCAAAATCATTCCAATATGAACTTTCAGAGTTGTGTTCTGCAGCCAGCTGAATAATTGCATGGGGTGAGGTATAATATGTGTCATGGTTTTCCTCCTTCATGTATGTTAATGCATATAACTTCTAATCCTCTTCTAGCTTTCTTTTTCAGATGTGTAGTAGAGAGAGGCTTGCATGGTTTGTTGTTTCAGTAGGCAGAGCTTATTGCATTCATCTCCTCCCACACCTCTACGTGCATTCTTTTCATCTGTCTCCAAGGGTCCATATAAACTCTCTCTTTCTCCCCATAAGATTTTTTTGTGGGTTAGGTTTTGCTTTTTCCTTCCAGAATTGTTTTTTCCTGGGATAGAAGTTATTAATGATGCCAGTGTTGGTAGTGTTGGGGTTGGTTTTTTTTCCACCAGTAAAAGGAGCTTGGATGGTGGTACAGGGTGTTAGGATAGAAACTGGTTAAGAATGCTGTCAGCCAGTTTTTTCTTCCAAGTATATAACTGCACATAGTATAAAATGGATGGATCTGCTAAACAGATGGCAGGGACGGTGTGTGCCTGCCTATTTTTACCAAAATGAAGGGAGCTTTATCCTGGCGTCTACAGTGTTCTCTGAAATTTTGAAAGTAATTGGATGCAGTGTTGAAAATTTGTCCTGCATTGAAACAAGGAATTGTCATTCTGTTGTGCTGACAGGAGTTATCTTTAGGTAATCTAGATCTGTGAGAGAAAACATAAAGATCTGCACACTTAGTGCTGTAGTCCACAGGCCAGGGGTCCCCAAACCTTCCAGCAACGCTGGATGAGTACAGCGCTGCAAGGACTGTCATCGTTTGCTTTTCCTGTTAGCTTGAAGACGTGCTTAGATCTGTAAAGTTAAGGACTGTAAACAGTGTCAGGGTCCTTCACAGCCTAGAAGGTGGGAACCATTGCTTTTGGCTCTGGTTCAGTTTCATGAAAATCTTTGGAAGAAAGATTGAGATGACTTTAAAGGCTACTTTTAGGTAAAAACAGGCAGGAGAAGCATACCAATGATCCCTTCCATTACATTACACTGAAGTGTTGGAGAATTTATTGTTACAGAGCTCAGCTTGTTCTGTGGGGTTTTCAGGATGGAGAGGGGGTTTCAGCACTTTCATGGGTGCCATTACTGGGGAAAAAAAATATCAGAAAATAGTGAACTGAATCTACTTGCCCGTTTGAGCCTCCCAGAATGATCTCGGGCATTGTGAACTTCAACACCTGCTTATCACCCACAAACCCCAGTGCAGTGAGGGATCTCCAGCCACTATTAATCATTTTGTTTAAATTCCCACTGGAACCTGCCTGTTGGTTATTTTGCACTTTCTGCTGCAAAGTGGGGTCAAGTGTGTTCTCTCTTGGCTCTTCTGTGGAGCCAAAACAACAGGATTAGGGGTTGACAGCTAAAGACTTAGTGAAGCTAAGTAGGGGGAGCTGCTAGCTGTGTAGGCTGTGTGGTAGAACTGCATAACACTGAGTATCTGCTAAGATCTCCAGAGAGAAGAGGCTGAACGCTGTGAAGCTGGCTATGAACTTCCACTTCCTCTAGTGTATTGCAGAGCGGGTAAAAGAAATTTCGGGCTGCTCAGGTTTTTTCATAATGGCCTGTGACTTACAGCTGTGGCGCATGTGTATCAGTTACTGCTTTTTTTCTTTAAACTGTAACTTGCAGTGAATGAATGTGAGGTGAAATGAGATAAGAGAGACAAACTTTGTATAGGTATGATGAAAGGGATACTGTGGTAGCATACAGGGGCAGAGAGTGCCCTCTAGGTTTTCTTGCAGCTTTTAAGTTTCATGTATATATTGTAATTTACAAGTACGACAATTAATGCATGTGATCATCAGAAATCTCGATATATCTGGAATAAATACAGAGTGGGTTTTAACATACCTTGCACAGGTGAAGAACACTTGCATTAGACTGCACTGCATTGAAATAAAATCTCCTGATTTAGGTTATTTTCTTTTTTTCAGAAAACCTGTCATCTGATTCAACTCTCTCCAGCCCAAGTGCCCTGAATTCTCCAGGGCTGGGGATCGAAGGCTTGAACCGCAGGAGGAAGAAACGCACCAGCATAGAGACCAACATACGTGTGGCCTTAGAGAAGAGTTTCCTGGAGGTCGGTGATCCTGTTCCTCTGCTCAGCTTATAAAGAAATGAAGAAACTTTGTTTAACAATCATACCTGTTGGACTGAACCCATTACTGTGTTATTTATGAAAGTGCTTGTACTAAACAAGGTGAATACAAAGGCTGTGCCAAGAAACATGCATGAAAGGTCTGCTTCACTTAAACTCACACAAAACCCCTAAAAAACCTCATTGGTTCTTGCAGTTCACTGACTTTGTGATTTCACATTCCAAGATACTGAGCCATAAATCTAAGCTTGATATTGTGCACATCAGAAAGAAGAAAAAAAGATTACGCTTGCTGAGGATGGATAAATGGGGTGACCGTCTAAACATACATAATGAGAGGTTTTTAGATGGCTGTACGTTACTCTTGTAAGGCACTTTGTGTAGCTGTATGGGCAGCTAGCCTCTGTAAGTAGCCCGTTCAATCTACCTGTCTTTCATACAACTTGGGGTTTCTTTGGCTATTACTATAGTTAACCTCTCCTATTCCTTTTCAAGAGATGCTGAAAGAAGGATTTCCTTATCAAGGTCTAGAATTCCTTGAAGGATTAACTCACAAGTCAGATCCCGTCCTTCAGAAAGAAGCATATGTGAGCTTAGTCTTCATGACGAGTCTCTGAGGAACACAGCTTACTGCTGTTATAAGCGTTCCTGTAACTAGGAAGATGGAGGGCAGAAGTATCTATTACAGTCTATCACTACTGTACAACTGACAAGATTCTGGATATAAATGGCCCATCCATATTTCTGCCTTGTGAAGTAGAAGCTATAAGGTAAAACTTCATAAGGTAATTTCACAGCTTTTTAAGTACCATTTTCTTTTCACAGAACCAAAAGCCTACCTCGGATGAGATCACCATGATAGCTGACCAGCTAAACATGGAGAAGGAGGTGATCCGCGTTTGGTTCTGTAACCGGCGCCAGAAGGAGAAAAGGATCAACCCACCCAGCAGTGGTGGAACCAGCAGCTCGCCCATCAAAGCAATTTTCCCTTGCCCAACCTCACTGGTAAGAATCAAGAAACTGTTGACAAAGATCACTGGAAGAAATGGTTCTGTTGTGCTCACTGTGGAAATTGCACATGCTACACCACCTTTGTACAGCAGACTAGTTCTCACAAATTTATATTTTACTGGCATTTTAAATATCCTGCTTGCATACTATGTAAGAGAGATAATGCTTACAAATCAGGCACTAGTTGGGCCTTGAGTTTGGGTGTTTTATTTAGTCAGCTCGTGAGTAAACATTCTGACTAGCAAATTTGCAGTTGGGGTTATTGCTTTGAACATATTCCAGGTAGTAACTCCAGTTTATATCTGGACTTTCTCTCTTGCCCAAACTTTTTTTATAAAATAATAGTAATAAAAAATGCTTAACAGCTCTACCCCTCCCTTCTTATTTTGGCTACTCTGATCAGTAGATGAGCAGCGGTAAAACATATCATTTGGAGACTTAAGTCACACAAATCCAATGATACTGTTGTTGTCGTCACTTTTTGTCAGGAATGCTTTATATAAAAAAAGACATGGAACAAAGGAACAATTTAGCTAATATTCATGTAATTAATTTCCCACACTTGTATTTGCCTCAGGTAAACACAAACTTCATGAAAATAAGAGTAACAAAACACATGCATCAAGGTTCCTTCAGCTCCTTTGCTACCAATGTCCGTGGAGGTCTGTTTTCATAAATAGAAACAGTAGCTATTAGATTTCATAGTAGCTATGCTAATAGGAATGTGGTGGAATTTATGTAGCCTGTAGCTGTCCTTTTGTAGTACTTATTCCACCCTCATCCCTGTAGTAGCTAATATCTTCCAGTACTTCATTAAACCATTAATTTTGGTGACGTGTCATTCTTTTCCGTCATCCTTGTCTCAGGATGTGTGCATGCAACCTTTTGTTTCAGGGGAGGGGATATATTAAATGTACTTACTGTTTTTTGGTTGGGGTTTGTTTGGTTGTTTTTTTTTCTCTCTCCCAATTGGAAAGCAAGGTTGCATGCTTTGCTACTGAAGCAGAACATAGTGAGAGTTATGATAGTGTGTTTTAGTAACCATGCAAGCTTACTCAGACTGCAACTTAGAAAAGTTTTCCTACATAAATTTCCCTTTTATTATAAACTGCCATCGTATGTAAGAAATGAAGGTGTTTACCACAGTCTTCATTTTTTCAGTGATGTTTCACTAAGCACTTTCACTTACTGTAAGCTTCTCTTAAGACTGTGCTACCACTCAAATGGATGTTCCAGCCCTGCTGCCCCAGCCTTCATTTGCTATGTGCTTTGTTGATTCCTTGAGTCAGCTCTGGAGATAGTGTCTGTAGGATGACTGGGCTTAGTTTGCTAGTTTGACTGCAAATTAACCATCTGAAGAACAATCGTGAGTTTTCAGTATGGCTGGGTAACCAATCTGTCTTGTAGCCTGGCGGCAGTAGGGCTCTGAAGCAGAAGTGGAGGGGAATGCTCCTCTTAATGGCAGCCTACGTTTGCACTGGCTGAAGTCAGTCACTGTAACCACAAGGTTAGCTGTATTAATTCTAGGTCATTCCCTGCCCTGAAATATGGATTGTGACCTTAGCCTTAACTGTTCGTTGGACAGATGACAGATACGATGTCTGGGCTGCATTAGTCGGAAGTGTACTATGTATCTAGCTGTTATGTCATACACTATTTGAGGTGGGCAGGAAGCTTTTAGATCTGTCCCAGTTGCCCCCGTCTTGTTTAAAATGCACGAAGCATTTGACTTCCTGTAAGAGCATATGCAGCATGAGATAGATTTCTCTGATCGTAAACTTAAGGTAAGAGAGAGGAAAAGAAGAAGGGTTTAGCCTATATCCTTAGCTATGTTCTCTTGGGCAATTCTAAAGGATTCGTTTCTCTCATTGATGTATAACAGCCTTGAAGTATTACTGTTGGACACCATTTCTTGTCCATAAAAAGTCCTTTCTCTCCTAATATTTAATTTTTCCTCATAAGCTAGTTCCTCCATCCTTAAGCCTTCGGTGTTTTTTATCTATAATGTCTTCAGTTTATTGTAGCTTTCTTGTAATAAGCTGTCCACAAGTAAAATTAGCTGATGTCATTTGAATGTTTTAAAATTCAGAGATCCTTCCTCTGGCACAAGGAAACTTATCAAAGTAGAGCTTATAGTTTGGTTGAGTAAAGGTGACATTTTATTCTGTTTATCTGTGTAAACACATTACCCTAAATACCTTTGGTAATGATGGGGCATTTAAATAATTTTATCAGAGAAAGAGATTTGGAGCTGAAAAGGTGTTTAAGCAGGAAAAAAAAATCCATGCAGAAATAATGTATTTTGTAACTCTTTCTATAAGAGTGACTCTTAAAACCAGGTGCTGTCTTTGGGGGGAGGCAGAGAGGGAGGGCTAACTTGCAGTCCTGAGACAATATGGGTATGATGGATGTATTTCCCTTCAAATACTGAATGATTAAGAATAAAGATATTGCTGTTAATTAGAGAAGGTACTGTGGTTGATCCACTGAATGATAAAGTAATGGAATTACAAAAAAGATAGTTTGTATGCAGTGTTTTGCCTGATAACTTCCTGAGCTGAGGATGGGTAGAAAGAAATCCAGATCTCGTAGCTAACTTTTTTTGTCTTTGAACAGTTAAGCAGTTGTATTCTTTTTTGACCTCCAGGTGGCAACCACGCCAAGCCTTGTGACTAGCAGTGCAGCTACAACCCTGACTGTCAATCCTGTGCTCCCTCTGACCAGTCCTGCTGTAACTAGTCTCTCAGTCACAGGTAAGGGCTGATTTCTCTCAGCCCGACATTAACGTCTACCATTTTCCCCTTTTAAACTCTTCAAAAGGTCATTCAGTATTGGTCACTGGTATGCCAGGACATTCTTGTCATTGTTCCTTGTTACTGTACTAGGAAACTTCAGTCTTTGTGACCATTCAGTTGACTTTTCTGGGGATGAAATCACAGGTGGTGCTGAAATGAAATATGCTATATTCTAATGCTAGCTTCTAGAGCTCCTCAGCCTCCTGTTGGGAAGTGTCATTTCATTGTAGTCTGAGCTTCTCATTTGGACTCTTGGTGCTTCTTGGTCCTACAGAATGTGTGTTTGTCTCTTTTTCAGTTGGATATGCAGTTCAGGTGGGTAGTGGTTTCTGTTCAGTCAAATCTGTGTCTTATACTGATCTAACCAGAATCAATCTTCTAGGCACAACAGAAACCACCTCCAACAACACGGCAACAGTGATTTCAACAGCACCTCCAGCTTCTTCAGCAGTGACATCACCCTCCCTGAGTCCTTCCCCTTCTGCCTCAGCCTCCACTTCAGAGGCATCCAGTGCCAGTGAGACCAGCACAACACAGACAACCTCCGCTCCCTTGTCCTCCCCCCTTGGGACCAGCCAGGTGATGGTAACGGCATCAGGGTTGCAAACAGCGGCAGCAGCCGCGTTACAAGGAGCTGCACAGTTGCCTGCAAATGCAAGTCTTGCTGCCATGGCTGCTGCAGCAGGGCTAAACCCAGGCTTGATGGCATCCTCGCAGTTTGCAGCTGGGTAAGGATGAATTTTTCACACCTGTTTAGGTGAGATGACAGAAAAGGGAAGGAGAGTTCTTGGGATAAATTGGGTCTTTTAAGTCCCTATTTTCTGGCAGCTCACTTGGTGATTCTAGTGTCATTTATCTCAAATTCTGAAGGTTTGCCTATAGGTGGTAATTGGCCATTCCCATCAGTGTACACAAATACTGTGTTTTCATTTTACTTATGAAAAAGCTGTGTTTCAGCAATGTTGTTATTTGGTAAGTCATCCATCCCACTGCAGAGCTTGACTTAAAAGCTGCAACTTACCAGTGAATCCCAGAATCTGTTCTATTAATTGTAAAATGGAGAGCTAGCCTAGAACCACTTCACACCTCTGTATTTGTTTTGCCATCACGAGCAAGAAGCTGTAACAGATGCATGATGACGTATTGTTGAAGTTTTAGTTTTAAGAATGTTGCTCTGAGAGATAACTCTGTTTCTTCAGTTCCTCTTGTTTTACCTATTTCTGATCTGAATTTGGAGATGATGATAGCTCTCTAATGAGTGGCACTTTCCCTAAAATACTTTACAAGAATATTTTACAGCAACAATCAATGTCGTGGATTTACAGTGCTGGTACTACGGCATGTCACTAACTACACAGCTGAAAGGCAACGTCTACTCAAGACATCATGGAGCAAAAACTAAAATAAACTAAAATTAGCCCTTAATCTCTGGTCTTCCCTCCCTCACCGCCCACCCACCCCCCTTTTTAAAAAGATGATGGTGTACTTCTGAACAGTGACAAGCTTTTCTTAAAAGTAACACTCCTTCTCTTTGTCTTTGTTTCTTCTTCCACAATCTTTCTTCCTGCAGAGGTGCCTTACTCAGTCTCAATCCAGGGACATTAGGTGGTGCTCTCAGCCCGGCCCTGATGAGCAACAGTACACTGGCAACTATTCAAGGTCAGTAGTGTTCCGTTTAATGCATCTCTGTCATACAACTTCAGTTTACATGCTTTGTTTTCCTCTACCAAAAAAGAACACTGACTACTCAGCACTGGACATAAATGTTACAGGGGTAAAGGTTTTGCAAAGTGTAAATACAGAAATACATTTTATGTATCACAGAGATAACAACAGGTACAACTTCAGAAAGGAGATTAGAATTGTGTATGATCTTGTAGCGATTTACAGGAGGCATTTTAAGATACTGAATGTGATCTGGAATTTATTTTGTTATTCTCCCCCCATTGGCATGCATCTCCAGCAGGTTAGATTTGCTTTTTGTAGCTCTTCTAGCATAAGCTTGAGCAGAGTTGCACTGTTTTGAGGTCTGTGAAGAGGGCAGTTCTCAACAAGACTTGATCCTGAATTCTTGTACTCATATGTATTTAAAAAGAACCTACAACCACCTGCCTCCTGAAGTCCTTATGTAGCACTTTAAATCCGTAAATCGTTATCCAGAGGAGTAAAGATTTATTTTGGAAGTGTTATGCAGCCAGAAGTTTCCATTGACTTCGGCAAGAGTTGTTCTCTCAGTTCATTGTTTGTCACCTGTAAAAACTAGATAGTGCAAGTGCTGAAAAGCTAGCTAACCTATGTATTCAAATATCCTCTAAACTAGCTTAACAAATCGTGTTTCCAGGGTATAAGACAGAACCATTTCATAATGTGACACAGATAAATTTAGAAGATCATAATCTAAGGCAGACTGAACCCTGTAGACCAGTGAGAGTCAGTTGTAACAGTAGCTGTATGTCAACATTTAAAATGTTATGCTCAAGGTTACATGGCCTTCTTTGTCTTGTGATAGCTGCCGTTTCACGTGCATGCTCATCTCAACCCTTTCCAGTACAGGTTGCCTGAATATACAGGTTTTCTGTGGCAGGAAACATAGACCAGTATTGCGCTTAAAGTTCTGAAGAAAGGCATGATGGAATTAGTTTAGGAGCAGACGACAGAGACATTTTAGTATCTGCAAGGTCTCGTCCACTCTTCAGAAAAGAGTTGTTTTTTTATAAAACAGCCTGTGATGAGTGGGCTGTGGTTAGTAGCGTAGAGAGCATGCGTATCAGAGAAAGGAACGTGCAGACACCAGTTGCTTTCAGGTACATCTTGCATTATTGATTACTGCTAACGTTATCTCCTCCCTGCTCAATTTTCCCTTTTTTAGCTCTTGCATCTGGTGGCTCTCTTCCAATAACATCACTGGATGCAACTGGAAACTTGGTGTTTGCCAATGCTGGAGGTACTCCTAACATCGTAACTGCCCCTCTGTTCCTGAACCCTCAGAACCTTTCTCTGCTCACCAGCAACCCAGTTAGCTTGGTCTCTGCAGCTGCAGCCTCCGCAGGGGCCTCTGGACCAGTCGCCAGCCTTCACGCCACCTCCACCTCAGCCGAGTCCATCCAGAACTCTCTCCTCACGGTGGCCTCTGCGAGCGGGGCCACGTCCACCACCACTACTGCCTCCAAGGCACAGTGAGCCGAGCTGAGCTGTGCTGCCAGCAGCCTGTTTCACTGTGCGGTGGGATTGGCTGCCAGCGGGGTTTATAAACTGAAAATGTGATGGGCATCCTCTCGCCGTGTTGCTGGGGACAAGGGAGAGAAGGAAAAATACGAAAAACAAAAGCAAAACAGGAAGGATTTAAAGCTGGGACAGACATTTGCCTAATTTTATAATAAACACTGTCTTTTCAGGATCGCTTCATGGATCGGAGAACTTTCTAACCAAAAATGGAAAAAAAACAAAAAACAAAAAAACAAAAAAAAACACAAAAAAAGTGAAAGGACTACTTATCATTTCCAGCAGTCACAATGACAAGTTAAGGTGGGTTATCAGCTCAAACATAGGAAGGGGATTTCTTGTTTCTTTCCGGTCTGAATATCTTTCTTTTTTAATTATCATTTTATAGGTCTGTTGTACAGGCCATTATGTCATACAAGGTGTTTATAATCGTATCAATCGTGTTGGGGGTTCCTTTCTTAACTGGTACAATTTAGGCAGGCCTGTATTACTGGTGTATCTCTATTATTATTATTATGATTATTATTATTATTATTTTTTTATATATATAGTTTGGACGCGTTTGTCTTTTGCTCCTGGATTATTTTCAGCGAGCTCCCACACCATGGGGGGAGGGCGGGGGGGTGGAAAGGAAGAATGGAGCACAAATAGACTTTCTGTCCTAATCTTCTGGGAATGTTCTGAGCAGTTTCCTCATCCTTGAATTTGTCTAATGGTTACTCATGGAGGTCACAAGAATTTATGTTCATCATTTGGGCAGGAAGCTCAGTGTAGCAGCAGAGATCATTGTGTGCGAACTTCCAGGCTGGTCTATGCTTTTTAAGCAGAGGTAGGAGTTAGTTCTGAACTGCAGTTCTCCTTCTCTCAGTTACTTATAGACAAAACGGCCAAATTCTGCTCTTAGCTTTGTGTGCATCGTTCCTTTTTACTTCAGAGTGGGATTTGACCTCCTGAGTCGAGATTGTGTGACATACTGATGGCTCTTCTGTTGTATTGATTTGATTTTCCTCTTAAGAACATACACAAATATTTTAAAAATGTCAAGTTACCCAAGCTAATTGGCAGTATGGAAAGCAGCATTTGCAGTCCTCGATTCCCGCCGGGTGAATTGGTACAGGATTCCAAAAGGTCAGATTCTCCCCATTCATAGCAATATTCCTTTTCCATTAATTCCGATGCTTCCGACATCGTATTGAGAAAAACTTTCTAGTAAAAAACACAGAAGCCAACAACACAAGAACAGAAGTCGCCATCATTTACGCCAACACAATAGAGCTGACTCTGGGGCTTTGCACATACCTGTGTGATCTCATGTAGTCTCTGAGCCGTGATGCTGCTAGCTGTGTAGAAATGGCGATAAGCATCTCTGCTTAGAGCGTCGGGGCTTGCCTGCCACTGTCACCATCTTTTCAAGGTTGATTCTGATCCGTGTAGCAAAGGATATTTACGTGGATGAGGAAGAGTAACGAACTGTACAGAAGTTAGATCTGTATATTCTTAAATATACAATCTAGTATCTGAACCAAAAAGAAAGATTTTTAAAAAGAGAAGACTGGATCACTGCAATGCAGTTCACTTTGAACTTTCCATTCCTGATGGATTTAAAGGTTTCTGCCATGTGTATAAAACTAAATTACTTTTAGCTAGTGAGGGTATTAGAAGAGTCCCTTTCCCCCCCCACACACACCTTTTCTTTTGTCACCAGAGTGTCCTAAAATAATGAGCTGATGCAGCTATGTTCATTTTGTTGATGATTCAGGGGGATCCTGGAGCTTCTCATCCAAGATCCAGAAGGCAGCAACTTTAAACTCTACATATGCTTAGGTTTGTGACCTGGGCATGTGGGATTTGTGTTTGCACTCAAGTGGCAGAACCCCTTATCTCTCCCCCCACCGCCATGGTTTTGCTCTGTTCATCTCTAACTCTCCGCCTTCCTGTTTTACTGAGTATTTAAACCAATTATCCCTAAAACTTCAAAACTAGTGAACTGCAAGCAGGGAAACTAACAAATGTCCGTCCACCGTTTCTAATGTGTTTTTGATTTTTTTATGTTTTATTTTTTTAAAACTAAGCTTGAACCAAAGTCAATTTCTAGCAAGCTGCTGTACTAATGGACTAGTTTGTATAAGTGCAGTTCAGATGCAGAGAGGCGATAGATGCTACTGACAATTTCTTTTTCATTTGTCTTTTGTTTTTATTAATTTTATATAAAAGTTGCTGCTTGTTTTTAATCTTTTTTTTTTTTTTGGTTGGTTGGTAATTTGTGTTATCCTTGGGGCAGACTCTTAACTTGATTTTAATTTGTTTTCTTTTGTTTGATGTGTAAATAGAATGGCAATGTCAGGGGATTGTTAATCCAACAGGTCCCACCCTCATCCCACTAGCATGGATAAATCTAAGTATTTTTGGTGTGTCTTGATGACTTCAGGCTGTGCAGGAGACTTTTAGGGCAATGAATGAAGCTGCAGAAGTGGAAATGGCCCACAGTAATAGCTTCAGACTAGTAAAACGTATAGCTGGGTGAGCTTCAGGGAGGTCGGGAAGAAGTGGAAGAGGAGGTGCTGGTACCCAGTATGTTGGTCTGGAGGCCATAGCACAGACTACAGTTTCTACCAAAGGAATGCAAGTCCCTGGGGCTTGTGTTCAGTGAAGTGCGAGGGCGGGGAAAACTGCAGCTGTAGCGTTCATTCCTGACTCTGAAAGTTCCCGCTTACTTTCACGCCTGTGCAAAAATACGATTTATCAGGAAGGGTTTTTTGTTAAAGGGGGGAGGGAGGATACTACTGGTCTTTTCTCCGATGTATCCTCTGTTCCCTAAGGGTTTTGTGGCGGGGTGGGGGGGCATGGTCCTTGCGTATATCTAGGAAACACAAAGAAAGGTGGGCCTTAAATCAGCGGAAAATCCTCTCTCCACAGTTCAAAGAGACTGTGCCATTAGCTGTCTGAATGAGTTTTCATGTCCCATTCTTGCTGGTTTGTGGTTGGGAGAGGGTCTTGTTGAGTACATATCTGGAACACTAATGCAGCTTGGATGGTTTATTTATTATAAAAATCTGCTTTTTTTCCTGACTACCTTTGCATTGGTCACATGGCTTTGGTGTGAGCACCTTATACCCCCGTATACCCCGTTACCCTCCTCCTCCCTACCCCTTCACCCTCTCTGGGGCCCAGATTCCAGGGAATTTCTTAGCAAGTCTTTTGCCGAGAGAAACTGGAAACTCAAGAGTAGCCACATGTCCAGAAAGGGCTTGGTTTTGCTTATGGAAGCTGACATAATTGCCCCAACAGCACATATCCCACGGTGTCCATCACCACTGTGCTCCGATTCGTTGTCCTAACACATCCCGATGACAGACTGTCGCTCCTGGAGCCTTCTTTTCGTCCCTAGCAGTGTTCTGTCTCATGGATGCTGGCCACCTCCAGTGTTCGGGTGAAAGATGGAAATCAGGTTGGCAGTGGGTGTACCCCTGCCTAGTCAGAGCACGTACGCTGCTTCAGAGCGCAGAAGGAGTATGAGATCATGTACTACATTTAGCAGAAGGTTTTTTTTTGAGTTGAAGTCATGCTGACCGTAGACATTGATGCATCTGAAAAGAGACAATGACAATTGTTTACAGACCTAGTAAATATGATCATCGTCCGAGTTCGTGGATGTTGAAACTGGAGAATTGCTGTCCCAGCAGACTCTGGGACATGCATTGTCACAAACTTGCTGACAGACTCAGGACATTTATTTAGCAAACAAGTTTGATTTTTTGAACAAAGTTACATCTCTGATTCCAGTATCAGTGGGTTCATAGGTTGAACAGAGATGATTTTCTGTTACATGCTTACAGTCTTAAATCCTTACTGGTCTTTTTAGGGAAAGATTTGCTGTGCAAGTGTTCATTTCTAGACAGTTTTCTAGCTATGTGCTGGTACATTTGCTCCTGTATTGATTTGTCAGTCAGGACCAGAAGGAATTTCGTAGCATGTTAGAAAAGGATAATAGCATCTCTTTTTCAGAGCTCCATGTCTCTGTATTTAAAGAGGCGTGGGTTGCTTTTCATGGTTACAAGCATGCCAAAGGACATATGCAGGAAAAGAGAAGGTGACAAACTCTCTCATTATAGCCAAGGACAGTTAGCTCAAAACGCAAGAGATTTACAGAGACACAAGTACATATATGCCCTGAAGGTCTAGGAGAACAATTTAGAAAATGGCTTCAGGATGAGGTGTAGGCTGGTGATGAAATTTTTACTGAAGTTAGGAAAATGTATTCCTGTTTGGCTTTAGCACACTTGATCTCCTCAGAATGTACTCTGTAGTCATCATAGAGTGATTCAGGAACAGCTCATAGAAAGTACGCACGTATATGGCTGCTTACAAGAGTCACATCTGTCTGTTTAAATCTCCTGAAGAGGATTTATTTTATTTCTGAGTTACTGTGCAGTATGTGTTAGTCTAACTACATTGTGTCACGTTGCTCTGAGATGGTGTGTATGTGCACGCACTCAAAAAATTTTGGGGGAGATACCATGCTTGTTACAGGCACAAGTGCCTGATTTAATTAAGAGATTTCTCCCCCTCCCGGCCCACAGGCTAGTGCTACTTCAGGTTTTTGTTTTTCTTGGGGTAACTTGTGATGACACATCGTCGTTCCACTTCTTAAGATCCTCTGCTTCAATAAATAGTTGACAAAATGCAAGTTAAATTGCATTAAAAAAAGTCACTTTGCCATGAATGGGAAATCCGTGCTTGGCTGAACCAGCAAGGAGAACATGCTTGAAAGGTAGCTGGGTCTCTGAGTAGGAGTGTGCTGCTGCTGTTGCTCGGTAATTTTGTCTGAGTGCTAGTGAGGTTATCTTGTAAGAGAAAACTAAAATGCCAGAACATTAAGAGGAAGACATATATTCTGATGGCTTGAATTATAGACCTTTTAGGACATCAGAAGCTTCAGGTTTGAATTTTATCTTTAAATGAACAATCTAACAAAGAGATTTTCAGGGAAAACAGTATAGCTCCTGATGTACTTGGAGTTACAGCTTGTGATTCGTTGCACCTTTTAGGTTATTAAGGAGGGTGACAATACTGAGCAAAGAAGCTATCTGCTGATCTTAACACACAAGAACAAATGTTTTCTTATAGTGTGACAGCATTTTGTTTGAGCAAGAGCCATCTGCTGCTTCTACTTCTACCCTGTATTTTAATTTTACACTTTTTACAGTGAGCATTAAATGTTGACAAAAATTTTATACTTCTGATCTTTTGGTATCTTCCCAAAATATTTCAGGAGAATTAATTCTTTTTTTGTTATTATTTGAAAAAAAAAAAAGCATAGGAATAACCACTCTTGCTCAGGGGGCAGTAAGCGAATGGCTGTTACCAAACTACGTTAGATAAAATTCTCCATGTGCATCCAAGCCAAAGATTGTGAGTAATAGAAAATTTATTTTTTTTTACTTCTGTTGGAACTATAACCTGATATTTTGGTTTGTTCTCGTGTTTAAATGTCACCTCTGGAAGCCTTGTAGTGTGCTTTGCCTCGGCACATGTTTCTGCAGTTGAGTTCCTGAAGGAGACAGCAGTGTTAATTCCTTAACTCTGTGCACATTCCTGCAGAGCAACATTTTTTAAAACAGAAATTCCCTTTCTTTGTTACAAACGTAGCAGAACACCGGTGACAGCAGGAACCATACCGCAGATACTAAACCAAAACAACATCTGATTTACCTTAAATGTCAGTTGATGTTGATGTCGTGGTCATTAGAGTGTTTTGGGACAGACAAAATGGCGTGTCTGGTCCGAACTGTCAGTGCTACTTGGTTTTAAACCAGAAGTTTAAAACGTAGATCTGTTTATTGCCAGGTTAACTTTGTTCAGAGTCACTGTTCCTGTTCTGCCTGGAGGGGCTGGAGGCTGTTTGTCTGCAGGGTGTGGGTACCCTGTGGGACGTGCGCCTGGCCCTTGCCGAGGGTGGGGTGTTACCAAAGGAGCCAGCTGCCCCGCCGCCCCACGGGGTTTGTGGCTGTCAGTCCTCACGCAGCCAACTCAAATTCTGTTGTATTTTTGCAACCAATACCTCTTTTTTACTTCACCTTCCCTTTCCAGAATACTATAGCAATACAGACTTCAAGATATATAAAGATTTTTGGCAGAGAAGGCTTTGTCGTAGAATTATTAGCTCACGGTTTGCAATGTCTTAAAATGTTCACAGCTTTTGCTCCGTGATCCGAGCACTGCCCGGTTCCCTGCGTGTCTGCGCAAGTAGTTTCAGTGCTTCTGGGACGATGGGCAGAGGCGATTCCTGCCCCTGCATATCTTCACAGGCAAACAGGCACGGTAACGCATGAAAATGACCTTGAGCTTTTTTTGGCTAATCTGTCCTCACTGGATCTGGCTGCTGCTTCTCCCGGGATGCTCTGAGTGGGTGCGTGCTCTGAGCTTTTACCCCCGTGGGAAGCCGTTAGAAGGGTATTAGGAAGAGTGCACTGGAATTACAAATAATTGAACCGTGGGAGAAGGGAACAGGCACCTTTTAGTTGAGTAGACAGGTAAGGTCAGGATGTAGAGCACACCACGTTCTTCTTTTCTGACCAGATTCCTAAAACCGAAGCAGCTGCTGGGCTTTGTCCTGGGGCTGCTTTTAGCTCCCTCTGCAACACCCTGCTAAGAACCGTCCGTAACTGGAATAATCTGGGCCCCCTCCTTCCCTCCTGCCCTCTCCCTCGTTCCTTCCCCGTCTTCCCTCAGCGAAAGGTAGCACCATACAGCTCTGAGAACAATACTTGTGGGTAGCAGCTGGCTTCTGGCACCTTCATAAAATACCTCAGCATAGCTTAGCATTGTCGCAGAACTGGTTTTAAACTGAAAAAATCAGAAGAGAGAAGCAAACTTTATAAATAGTGGAGATAATTCTAGCTGTAGAGTTTAGTTGAACTGATGTTTATTATGATTGATAAACATGATTATGCTGTATGTATTTGAGATCCTGTTTATAGGTTACAACTTTATAGGGTTGGGTGGGGGTGGGTGGATGTTGGGGGCAGAGAAGGGGTTGACTGTGTTAGAAGGAAAATGTTTGCTCATGAATTTTTTTCCTTGTATCTGTCTTGCCAAAGGAAACATTTTGTCGCTCCTGGGTTTGGGATTGTTGTTTGGTTGGTTTATCTGTGGTCTAATCTGCAGCTCGGCACGTGGTGGCATGCAGGTTACTGGTTGGGTTGCTGTTCAGGGTCCTTTCGAGCGCGCGTGCGCACGCTTCCCTCCCGCTTGGCCTTTCCTTGCCCTCCGCTGGGATCTAAAGACGAGGCAATGCCTGTCCCGGAGGCTCGGGGGAAAAAAGATGGCTGTACTGGGTTGGAGCCGACCCGGGTGGTGTCAATCCACTGCAGTTAGCTGAGTCGCTCCAGAGCTGAACTGGGTCCGTGGCGTTTGGCTTCGGGGAGGGAGAAGAATGGTTGTCGCATCTTAATCTATCTGGGAGAGCAAAAGTGAAACAGGTTCCTTTTATCCCCCTTGTCTTGTTACTGAATGTAGGGCTTGTAGTGCTTGATAATAGGTGGAAAACTTTTTAAACACTTCCTTTTCTAATAGCAATGCTAATCCTGTCTAGACCAAAAACTATGAAAGAAAAAACCAAACTGAGAAGTGAAAGCGAACCTACTCCTGACACCTGGCTGGCGTGCCTGAAAGGGTTGAAATACTGGGAGGCGGTGGTGGGAGAGGAGCTTGGGGTGGCTGCTGGCGAGGGAGCGGGTCGTTCCCCTCGCACATGTCTGGCTGCTGCGGTGGGGGTAGAAGAAGAGTGCGTGGTTCTTGCCTTGGGAGGGTGTTGCAGCCCCCTCCATCCGGAGCCCGAGGCTCCCGTCTCGGGGAGGGGAGGGCTGTGCGTGGGTGTGTGTGCGAGTGCGTGTGTGCGCAGGCGTGTGGCGGCGGGGCGAGCTGGGTTCCTAAGGGAGCTTGGCTCCGCCGAGGCGGGAGAATTCCCAGTGGCCTCGCAGGGAACCAAAGGCACTGAGAAGTTGTCAGCTCTGCTGTTCTCGGAGCGGGTAGGAGGAAGAGCTGGGCGGGTTTTTTTGAGCTTTGGGTCAGTGTCCCTTTCTGTAAGGACCTCGTCTCTCGCGGGTGCTCCCACCTTTTCTGCATGGAGTTGCTTTGGCTCTGTGAAGACAAACGGCGTGTGGGGCTTGCCCGGTGCTGCAGGTCTTGGGCTGATGTTGGGATACGGTCAGGGAAAACTGTTTCTTTCCTTCGAATGTGGAAGCAGTGTGGTCCAAGGTCAGAGTCTGTTCAACAGCTTTTGCATACGGTCTTTCTCTCGAGGGAGGGACCTTGAAGACTCCCTTCTTTGCTCCCCAAAGTAGCCTTGTACATGTTCATGTATCGTGCTATTGGGCTGAGTTGTTTTACCGGTGAGCTTGGTGAGCTCTTGTGAAGGAAGGGCGGGAGGGAGGGAGGGAGGAAGGGCGAGAGGTGGGTTGTCCAGCTGCTCTTCCTCCGGACACCAGTCGGGTTGCAGAACTTCACTGAAAGCTTTACTAATAGAATTGTTGTTCTGACATTATGTAAAAGTGGTATTAATATTGTGTGACTTTTCAAAGAGCTAGTTAGATTTATAGATAGGTAATAGGGATATTGAAGAAATGACTTCTCAAAGAAAAGAGCACTTGGAACAAAAGTGGAAAACAAGGTGTGCTTTAAGGAAAACAAATCTGAGGAAGGAAATGAAACAGCTTGTGGGAGGCGAGGGAAGATGATACCCTTTGGCGTTCCTTAGTGCTGCTGAGGCTCAGCCCCAGAACTGGAACATACCCCCTCTGCCTTACTTCATCTCTCTACCAAACAGGACGTTGTCAAGTAGCTCAGACCAAAATGCTGATCTGTCTTAAAACTGTGTCGGTCTGCTGGCGAGTGTTCTCCGGCAGAGCTTTACGTAAAACCGTAGGATGCTTACGTTAGCAAGTTAGCTTCCCCTTTCCTCCCAAAATTCTCTTATGTGTTGTAGGCCCCACTTCAGGATTCACACTGCCTTTGCTGGATGTTGTAGCAGCAGCTACTTCAGCCCTATTCCCCAAATGCGATACCGTTGCGTGCAGATGAAGCTGGCGCGTTGCGGTGCCAGTAGGAATCTGCAATTCTGAAACAGAAGGAATCCTAGGACATTGGACATGGCATGTCGAGGGGCAAATGGGGGAGACCGCACGGCCCCCCTGAGAAACAACTTAGAAACGAGAGCACCCGTGACAGTGTCCTGAGAACAAGGCAGTCGAGACAGAACCATGAGTTCTTCCCCTGTTCACTCTCCGTGTGTCGGCCGCTGTGACCCCGGTGCTCCTCCGAGGGGAGAACGCAGTGCGACAGCCTTGGAGATCAGCGCCGCTCCCCGTGCGGTGCGGGGAGCTGGGCCGGGCGTCGCTGCGGAGCGGGGAAGGGAAGGGAGCGCTGCAGAGCCGCCCGTGGGTGGCTTGAAGAGGTCTGGAGCAGCGCTGGTCCCCGCGGGCGCCTCGCCTGCCCGGGAAGGGCCCGGGCGGGAGCTGCTCCATCCCCGCCAGCGCCGTTGTTCCATTTCCTTCCTCTGTGGTAGTGTCTAAGGCTAGGTGTGAGTAGGTGTGGGGTGTTTATCCGCCACAGGTACAGGAGCTGTCGTATACCTCATTTCTAACTCGTAACCGAGTAACTTGCTTTAACTTTCTCCAAACCCTACAGAGTTGCCAAGTCTGCCCTCCCTCCTTCGATTAACACTGAGCTCTGGCCTATAGCGCCCCGTGACCTGCGACCCGGGGAGTGACCCCCCAACGCCTCTGAATGTCGCTGCTTAAAAGCTACTGCAAAGTGAGGGCAAATTGCAATCGTATCTTATTTTCTTTGGTAACCAGGGGTCCCCTCGGTTAGTCTGTGAATATCCACCCCCTCCCCTCCGCTCTCCGTGGAAAAGGGCTGCCCGCGCTGCCTGTATCCAGCTGCCCCGGGGCCATGCTGAACTCCAGGGCCCGGAGGCGCTCCCAGCCCCGTGCTGCCTACACGCGACTCACTTTTTGACATGACCAAAAAAACAGAAAAAAAAAAGAAAAAAAGAAATTCCAAATATTTCATTTTCTTCTTTATTATTTGACAATCCTGTATCCCTTCCCCACTCCCTAGCCTGGCCAGAAGCTGCATCCTTAACCCGGTCCATCTTTATTTGAATGTAGTTCCCCTACCCCCATGGGAAAGAGAAGCTTTGTCAGGTCACGGTGGCTGCTATAAGTTGGGAGGGGGCGGTTTCTTTGTTTTGTTTTGTTCTTTTAAAATTTCCAGCCAAAACCAAAGATTTCCTAATGATTGTATAAACTCAAAACAAACAAACAAACCAAAGACAAAGGGCGTCTTCAGCACCAAGCCCACCTGTGAGGCCGGTGGCCTGGCCGGGGTGAGGGTCTCCGCGGGCTGCCAGCCCAGGGGCTGCCCCAGGCCAGGGGTCCCGGCCCCGGGGGCTGCCCCAGGCCAGGGGTCCCGGCCCCGGGCCCGGCCTCCCAAAGGCCCCGGGAAAAAACTCGCGGCAGTGCGGGGCGCGGGCGCTGGGAGGGGGCGGCTGGGGGGCTTCGCAGGTGGGTTGAGGAGCTGAAGACTTGGGTGCAGGATTGGCTGCTCTGCTGGGTGCTTTAACCCTCTGGGGGCTGGGTGATGTCGATTAATACACGCTGAGGTGCACTTCTGAGCTTCCCCCCTCCCCCGTCACTGCTTGGAAGAGGCTGTCCTGTTGTGAGAAATCCCTGGAAGAAGAAGCAGCTTTTCACTTCTCCTCTAGTTCCTTCTTTCTAGATTTCTTTTTTATTTTTGCAGCACCACTGTGCAACTATGCATTGTATTTCTCAACCTTTTATGCTAGGTAGATGCCTGTGACTTTTTAACTTTTTGGGGGGGGATTGCAAATGGAGGAACTTTTTACATGGATCTTTTTAATCTCAGTTGATTGGGGGGTGTTTGGTTCTAGGGTCATACAAGCTCTATCCCAAAGCAAAATCCAAATGTTAATATTATTAGCCTGATGCAGATACCAAAGATAATTTCTTTCCTGCAGAACCTTAGACTTGTGTATTAAGTACGATTACCCAGCACTTGCATTAGTCTAACCTCAGTAATTCCAAAGCTTAGATGTATATTTTGGTATATTTCTGGGATATTAAAAAATTGTCGTTTAAATTCTTGTTTGTTTCAGTGTAATGCTCTTAAAGTCATAGCATGGAGATAACTGAACTTGTCCTATTCTTAGTAGTTTGAAATAATAGTATTTTTGTATGTTTTGGGTGTGTCTATGTATGTATTAACATAACAGTTTTCACTGCCTAGGTGTTCATAAATAAATGAATAAAAAAACCAACTAAGGGTTTTTAAACTGTACATAATATTCCGTGAGGAATTTCCACCAGACCACCAATTTGGATCGCATTTTCACTGACGGCCGCTCCCAACTGGGATTCTTTCTTTCTTTTTAAAGAGACAGCATGTTCTTTTTTTTTCCCCATCGACCTGAGGTTCTTTCTCGGCGTAAAGGGGTTTTTCACTGTTTTTAAGGGATGGGCCAAAGAGGAAGTAGCTTAAATTTTGTTTTTTCTAAAAGGTATTTAATGCGTTAGTTTGAAAACTAACCCTTTGTACGAAAAATGAGGAGTTGAAAACCAAGCCCTTTCTTCTAAATGCGGCAGTAGTTCCAAAAGAGACGATGGTTGGTGAATGGCTGCAGCGTCTGGGCAGTCCCTTTCTGCTTCGTTTCTAAATAACCGATAATTTCAGTCTGAGTGGAGTCACTGCTCCGTGCGGCTGCCTGCGCACACTGGCTGGGAGGGGTTTCTCTGGCTCCCCCCTCGTACGCTGCATTTACGCGCTTCAGGTCAGCAGGACACTTGAGGGCCAGGTGGGAGTGCCCGTGCCCAAACGCGACCCCAGCTTTTCTGGAGACTGAAATGGGAGAGTCCCACGCATTTCAAAACCTTGCTGATCACACTAGGGGTGAGGAGGAAGGCAAAATGCTGTCTCTTTAAAGATGTCCTTTATTGTTATTATTATTATTTTCCCAGTGGTTGCCTACAGATAGCTGTAGGCATTGAGAGATTGTGTAGATTACAGTAAATCAGAATGAAAAGGTAGATTTTGTGTAGATGCATTTGTCTGCTGTAATTTTTTATATATATTAAACTTACTGTAATTGTACAGTTAATTTCTGTTGTAAACATCATTAAACCATTTTCCAAGTGTTTTAACATGTATGCACTGGTTTGGAGTTTTTTAAGTGTGTCAGGGGAAGGCTAATTCCCCTTCCCCCCCGTGCAGCAGACTGGGCCCAGAGATCGTGCTCTTGTGCTCTTTGCCTTGGCAGAATGGAGGGGAGCCCAGGTTTTTCTGCGCTCCGCTGGCAGCTTTTGTTCTACTTCTGCATTACCAACTCCTCTCCTAAAAGAAAAAACAGCTTTGGTTGCTCCCTGAATGCAGAGGGATGAGTGGGCTCGCGCCTGCGGCGAGTGTCCCTGAAACAAGCGTTGGGTGCTTTCTGAAGTCAAGTGCTATTTATACATGAAGAGCATAAAGGTGATTTTTCCACCCCTCCCTAAGAATTTCTTCCCCATTGTTTAGTGGTTGGTATTTTATGACTGCTGAAACTTTTGACTTCTACATCTTGCAAATATGGTTATCATGATTTAAAAAAGAAAATGTATTTTCAGTATTCTTTGTTCTGGCATCAAGAGCGAGAGTGCTTGCCAGTAGCAGCGGTACTGTAGTTTCTAGCTCAGCTGTGGAGGTATCGCCCAATTCGCTCAGATTTTTCTTGTCATTGCAGAAGAACAGTTGGAGATCTAGGAAGTTCACTGCAAGAAACGTTCATTGCCGTGCATGGGCTGCCTCAGTTTACTTCTTTTTGCACTAATTTGATGTCTTTGAATAGTCTTCAACAGTGAAAATCCCCACCTACTGCGGCCAGATACAGTTTTACTGCTTAAGAAGTTGGGCGCAGCCTTGTCATTTACGCAGCAGCAATGTCAGCGAGTTTTCCTGGGGCTGGTGCCGTCCCTGAGGAGATGCACGCGTACCCTCCTCGGGGCAGAGCCCGCGGCGGCACCTCGCGTTCCCGGGCTCTGGCTTAGCGCCGCTCCCTCTGCCGCCACGGGTGGAAGGCACCGCTCGGCTCCTGCCCGTGGCTTTGCTGGGCTGCGACTGTGCTCGCCGCGCTGC